>Ga0228535_1000351_pt1 | contig 140017 bp, 127 predicted proteins | sample SJ1metagenome_FD_168457 | JGI IMG/M metagenome (GOLD analysis project Ga0228535, IMG submission 168457) | Enriched culture of PCE-dechlorinating microbial communities from Ithaca, New York, USA - SJ1 | ecosystem: Engineered > Modeled > Simulated communities (microbial... > Unclassified...
GACATGGTCCCATATGAATCGAAGAAGAAGCAGAACCTGTGCTATGATCTGATCAAGGTCAAGCCGCAAAAGAAGCACTTCGACAAGTGCCCGAGCATATGGTAAGAAAACCGGTTACGAATTCAAGTTAAGTCTTGTCATCGCTATTACTTAAATAAATTATCTTTACATAGCAATATATCTGTCTAAAACAGAAGCTTTGAATCTATAAAAATAAGCATTTGGGATTAACTAAGGATAGTTCAAGGAGGTTTCGTGAACGCGAGGATGCTTTTGATGAGCTGAGAGTCATAGTTTCCGCTACGCTCAGTGATATTGGTAAGCAAGCTTGCTCAAAATATACGTAACAACAGTAGAGAAGAATTCAGAGATTTTCCTTTAAGAGTCTAGGTTATTGAACCAAGGTTATGTCTTTATTTGTAGGAAGTCGAAGAGTCCTGAATATGCCCAAACGGCCAGATATGGAGTAATAGATAAACCAGAGAGCTCCATATCAATTATGTAAATATAGCTGGAAGCATGGCTTTTAATAGCTTATAATCATTATCAATGATAATGGAGGCACATGGAAAGCTATGATATTTATTTCTCACAATAAAAGTGACAAGCCAATAGTAGAACCTATTGCTGTCAGATTAAGCCAAATCTTTGGGCAAGATAAAGTCTTCTATGATTCTTGGTCTATGCAGCCCGGTGACGGTCTTATTGATAAAATGAATGAGGGATTGCATAACTGTAAATTCTTTTTCTTCTTCATTTCAACAAATAGCTTAAATAGTAGCATGGTAAAGCTTGAGTGGCAAAATGCATTCATGAAAGCGAGTAAAGAGAGCATCCGTTTCATTCCTATAAGAATAGATAATTCGCTTCTTCCAGATATCCTTTTACAAAAAATCTATCTTGACCTTTTTAACGATGGGCCAGAAACCACGCTTCGGCAAATGATTGATATTATCAATGGACAGAATACATTTCGTCCTCAAGCAAAAATAAATTCTAATCTTGTTGCTATACAATACAAACACGGTTCTGATATATTCATCGAATGTCATGCGCAGTATTTCTTGGAACCAATTCCTGATTTTTTATTTCTTACATCGAACAATGAAAATGAAATTGCTTTTACAGTACCTGACGCAAGTATGTTCATAGAGAATTTCCATAGAGGATTTAAGATAACTGATGGTTCTGTCTGGAACGCTTGCTATATCAAATTCGATGACAATATTCTTCCTAAATTCCATCAGGTTGTAAAATTTACACAAAAAACGGCTGTCCCAATTTCTGTCAAATACGTTCTTCACAAAACCAGTAGGACAGAATGGACTAGTATTCCGATGACCATACGATAAACATAATGACTTTACGCTACACCAATTCTACATCAAAAACCCTAACAACCTCTAATATTGATGTAGAAATGGTGATAAAGCATGATAAAATGCTCTTTCTTGATTTGGTTTTATTTCTTTATTAATTAATCTTTTATGATTAGTCATGATAGCCATTGATAAACCTTCAAAGGCGCCTTCTAAGCAGTAGGTCAGAGGTTCGAGACCTCTTTGGCGTAGTAGATGTGATACCAACGGCATTGTTGGTATCCTTTTTTTATTCCTCCTTCTTTGCTTACCGGCCAGCTTGAACCATCTTCTGAATTCCATTGAGAAGACCAAGGCACTTCTGTCACAGCGAACCTAATACTGAAAAATCGATGGTTCGGTTGAAAATTGATCAGAGCCGAATCTTGACGCCTTGCATAGAAGGTCCTACGCTTATGTCATGAGAGGCATACGCTTGTACTGCTTGTATGCGTCGCCTCGCATAAAGTTCAGCAAACGCCTGTCCTTCATCAAACACCTTGAGGTGCGTGTACAATGCGAAGGAGACCCTGAGAATGTTGCCATTTGATCTGCGCATCCAGACACAACAGCATTTTGATTATTGCAGGGTCTTCAATTTCCCAAAGGAGGCCAAACTGCTGAGATTCACGCGCTTGAAATGGTTTGGGTACGACGAAGAAGGACCGGCGGTATATCGGGAGGACCCGGATACAGGGGAGGTTGTTCGCATCGATTTTCTCCATTGAATACACACGAGAAAAGATCGCTATGCTGGACAGAACCGCAATATTGGTTTAGCCTTGACAAACAATTCGTTTTTTTATGCGACTCTCGTCATGCCTTGATACTCTTCTTTTTTATAAGTATTTGCATTGATTGGTTTTATTCTCTATTTTCCCAAGTAGGGCAAATTTTAGGCAAACTGCTTGACAGAGGCTCATAAATATTCGATATTCGCAGTGAATCGTAAAGGCTCCAAGGCATCAAGTTTTGGAAATTCTATGCCTGAAGCGAGTGGAGGGAATGGAAAAGATTGAAAGGTGTTGAAGTTACTGTCGAACGGGTTTCCCGCTCCTATGGCGATTTCAAGGCACTCGACGATGTGAGTGTCAAGATAAACAAAGGTGAGTTCTTCTCACTGCTGGGGCCTTCAGGGTGTGGCAAGACCACCCTCTTAAGGATTATCGCTGGGTTTGATTACCCTGATACTGGAAGCGTGGCGTTTGACAACAAGGACATCTTGCCCTTGCCGCCGGACAAACGGCAATCCAACACTGTGTTCCAGACCTACGCCCTTTTTCCCCATCTTACCGTCTACGAAAACATCGCCTTCCCTTTACGTCTCAGGCGAGTGGACAAGCAAACAATTGAAGCAAAAGTCATGGAATATGTCCGCCTTGTGCAGCTGGAAGACCATGTATATAAAAAGCCTTCCATGCTCAGCGGCGGCCAAAAGCAACGTGTTGCCATTGCCAGGGCCCTGATCAACGAGCCGAGGGTGCTCCTGCTTGACGAGCCGCTCTCCGCCCTTGACGCAAAACTCAGGCAAAATCTGTTGGTTGAACTGGACCAAATCCATGACAAGGTAGGAATCACCTTCATTTATGTCACCCACGACCAAAGTGAAGCGCTATCGGTCTCGGACCGCATCGCCGTCATGAATAAAGGCAAAGTACTGCAGATTGGCACCCCCTATGAGATTTATGAGGCTCCTGCAACCCGCTTTGTCGCCCAATTCATCGGCGAATCCAACAGTTTCCCCTGCAAGGTGCTCTCATGCGAACCGTTCGAAGAGGAATACCTGATTCGTGTCGATGTTCCTGCCTTGCAAGGAGAAGTATCGGTTACCGATTCCCAGCCGCAGGAAATCGGGGCGAATCTCGACTTCACGGTTCGACCCGAGAAGGTGAGAATCTCCACCAATCCTCCCCGTACAACGGCAAAGGAGCTCAACACCTTCAAGGGAGTTGTTGATGAACCTGTGTATTCAGGCTTTCAATCAAAATTCTATGTTAAGCTCGAGCAGGCGCCTTCCACCCAGGTCAAAGTCTTCAAGCAACACACGGTGTTCCTTGAGGACGGCCCCGATATTGAATGGAAGGATACCGTCTACGTCAGCTGGACAGCAGCCGACGGTTATCTGGTAAAGGATACCGACCGATGAAAAAGACCCTCAAACCAAGGGAACGTGAACAACTGCTGGGGACCATCTATGGTGGTCCCATGGGCTTGTGGTTCACCCTCTTCTTCACGGTCCCCTTGGGTATAATAATACTCTACAGCTTCATGAAACGAGGCCTGTATGGAGGTGTGGAGTGGGAGTTCACCCTGACCGCCTACAAGCAGATGTTCAACCCGAGCTTTGCAATGGTTGTGGTCAGGACACTGTGGATCAGCGTACTTTCCACATTCCTGTGCATTCTCATAGCCATCCCGTGCGGCTATGCCATGGCAAAGAGCAAACACCAGACCTTTCTGCTCTTTCTCATCATCATTCCGTTTTGGACCAACTCACTGATAAGAATCTATGCATGGATATCGATCCTCTCCACAGAGGGCTTCATCAACAGCGTGCTCATGCGCCTTGGCCTCATTGATCAAGGGCTGAAGCTTATCTACAACAACGGGGCGGTGGTACTGGTACTCATCTACATGTACCTGCCCTTCGCCATCCTTCCGCTGTTCACTACCATCGACAAGTTCGACTTCTCCCTGCTCGACGCAGCGCGCGACCTTGGGGCCACCAAACTCGGCTCCATCGTCAGGGTGATGTTCCCCAACATCAAGAGCGGACTGAGCACCGCCTTCATCTTTACCTTCATCCCCATTTTTGGAGCGTACACCGTACCCCTGCTGGTTGGAGGAAAGGATTCGACGATGATCGGGAACATCATCGTCGATCAAGTATCGAAGACAAGAAACTGGCCGCTGGCTTCTGCTTTCTCCATGATCCTCACCCTGATCTCACTGGTCGGAGTATTCTGGATGCTTTACAACGGCAAGCGGGAGCAGATGCAAAAAGAAGGTGGAACCAAAAAAACCACCCAACAGGCGCTTGAACACAACATCAAGGCACACCACAGCCATCGAGGCACCAAATGAACTACCATAAATACCAAAGCAAATCCGGTTTTTCATTTTCCTATGTGATGTTGGCACTGGTCGTCGTTTTTCTGTTCATACCCCTGTTTGTTGTAGTGTTCTTCTCCTTCAACAGCGCCAAGGGCATGCAATGGGACCACGCTTCGCTGATATGGTACAAGACCTTGATTTTCAACAGCCCCTCGCTTTGGGCTGCCTTCAAGAACAGCCTTATCATCGCACTGACCAGTGCTGTTACGGCAACTGCACTGGGCTCGCTAGCCGCCATCGGCATCAAGTGGTACCGCTTCCACGGCAGAAGCTACATCACCACTGTAAGCTATCTGCCCATGGTCCTTCCCGAAGTCATCATCGGTATCTCAATGCTGATTTTCTTCTCTGCGGTAAAGGTAAGACTGGGAATGTTCACCATCTTCGCAGCCCATACGACGTTCAACCTGCCCTTTGTGTTCATGATGGTTACTGCACGCTTGGATGAGTTCGATTACTCCACCGTAGAGGCTGCAAGGGACCTGGGAGCCAATGAACGGCAGACGTTGACCAAAGTCATCATTCCCAGCATCATACCTGCAGTACTCTCAGGGTTTTTGATGTGTATCACCATGTCCCTTGAGGACTTCGTCATTACATTCTTTGTATCCGGGCCTGGTTCGGGTACCTTACCCCTGTACGTGTATTCGATGATTCGCTACGGCGTCTCCCCGGTTATCAACGCACTGTCGTTCGTTATGATTCTCGGTACCATGGTCATCGCATTCACCTTCAGGAAATTCCTAAAGACTGTGGCTGCAAGCAGCTAAGGTTGGAGGCATCATTTCGTTCGGAGGTGCGTCATGCACAAAACATCTCGGTTTTTTCTCATACTGTTAGTCTGCATACTCATAGTGAGCAGTGTAGGCTGTAAGAAATCCAGCGGTCGGAATGGCAAATTGTATTTGTACAATTGGACCTACTACACACCCGACTCCCTGGTAGAGCAGTTCGAGAAGGAGACCGGCATCGATGTGGTGATCGACAATTTCGCCTCCAACGAAGAGATGTTTGCAAAAATCATGGCAGGCGGGAACGAGGGCTACGATGTCATTTTCCCGTCCTCCGACTATACCGCCATTATGATCAAGTTGGGACTTCTTGCTGAACTTGATCACAATCTGTTGCCCAACCTCAAGTACCTCTCCCCGCTCTTCAAGGAAAAAGCTGCCTATGACCCCACATACCGCTACTCCGTCCCCTACTTCATGGGTTCCAGCGGCATTGCGGTAAACACCGAACGCGTTCCAAGCGACTACGAGCGAACCTGGGCCATTTTCGCCGATGCACGTATGGCAGGCAGCATGTCGATGCTCGACGACATGCGTGAGGTAATGGGAGCCGCCCTGAAACATCTGGGATACAGCGGGAACTCCACCGACATAGAGGAGCTTCAGAGGGCGACCGACCTGATCAACACACAGTGGAAACCCAATCTGGTTAAGTTCGACTCTGAGTCCTTCGGCAAGGCCTTCAGCAGGGGTGAGTTTGTCGTAGTACATGCCTATCCGGAGAATGTTTTTGCTGAAATCAGCGCCGACAAATGGTCCACGATCGACTTCTTCATCCCCCCTGAAGGCGGCATGATGTACATCGACAACATGGTCATCCCCAAAGGTGCAAGGAACAATCAAGCCGCTCACGCCTTCATCAACTTCATCCATGACCCCAAGAATTATGCAGTATTTCTGGATACCTTCAGTCTTCCGCCTACCACCAATACCGGCGCATCGGCTTTCATGAAAACCGAACATACCTTCTTCTCAATCGAAGATTTGTCCAATTCGGACAACATCAGTGACTTGGGATCGAATCTGGAGCTGTACAACGAGTTGTGGCAGACCATACGGTATCAATAAAAACGTGCATATTTATGCATGATTTTTACATTCTGTTCTGTTTTTCTCTTGCAACGTGGTTTTACAACAGGTATTCTGAACCAACATGCTTTTGATGGGGAGAGAATATTCCATGAACAGTTATCAACTAATCACAGCCCTCGCCTTTGCCCTCTACCTTGGCCTTATGCTGGCCATCGGCTTTTTTACCTTCCGCAAAACAAAGTCCACCAGCGACTACTTCCTCGGCGGTCGTTCCATCGGTCCATGGTTTACGGCCCTCAGCGCCGAGGCATCCGACATGAGCGGATGGCTCTTGATGGGCCTTCCCGGACTCGCCTACTTTACAGGTTTGCAGGAAGCTTTCTGGACAGCCGTAGGCCTTCTGGTGGGAACCTACCTGAACTGGCTCTTTGTAGCCAAACGAATGCGCAAGTACACCATCCATGCAAAGGACTCCATCACCATCCCCGAGTTCCTGGCCAACCGGTTCCATGACAAATCGAAAGTACTGCAGACAGTCAGCTCGATCATCATTCTCGTATTCTTCGTCGTGTATACAGCCAGTGGTTTCTTGGCCTGTGCCAAGCTCTTCACCGCTGTATTCGGCATGAACTACTATGCAGCCCTCCTCCTTGGAGTGGTGGTCATCCTCGGCTACACCCTTCTGGGAGGGTACCTTGCCGTCGTCGCCACGGATTTCCTCCAAGGCAGCCTGATGTTCATCGCCTTGGTCGCGACTGGACTGCTCGCCCTGTTCCTGGTCGGAGGACCAGCACACACCTTTGCAACGCTTGGTGAATTCGGACAGCACTTCATCAACCCCTTCATAACTCCTCCGGGAACCACGTATGGATTCCTGCAGATTCTCAGTGCTCTTGCCTGGGGCTTGGGATACTTCGGCATGCCCCATATTCTGGTTCGGTTCATGTCCATCAGAAGCAACTCCGAGGTAAAAACCAGCCGCAGGATCGCCATGGTCTGGGTTACCATTGCAATGGCGGCCGCCCTGCTCGTCGGTGTTGTCGGCAAGCTGTTCCTCCTCCCCATGACCTATGACAGCCAGAGTGCCGCAGAAGCAGTCTTCATCGCCAGCATGCAGAAGATATTCCCCACGTTCATCGCAGGTTTCTTCCTCTGTGCAATCCTCGCAGCCAGTATGAGCACCGCCGACAGCCAGCTTCTGGTGGCCTCATCAGCCTTCAGCAAGGATGTCTATAAGGCTCTGCTCCGAAAGGACGCCTCCGACAAGGAGACATTGCTTGTAAGTCGTGTCACCGTGATTGTCATCACCATCATCGCAATCTTTTTGGCGATGGATCCCAACTCGTCCATCTTCGATGTTGTCAGCTACGCTTGGGCTGGATTCGGTGCCACCTTCGGGCCCGTCATCATCGCAGCCCTCTTCTGGAGAAGGGCAACACGCAATGGAGCCATCGCAGCTATGGTCGGCGGCGGTGCTACGGTAATCATTTGGAAACAGCTCTCAGGAGGACTCTTCGACGTCTATGAACTACTTCCCGGCTTCATTCTCGCCTCTCTGTTGATGATCGTCTTCAGCCTTCTGGATAAAAATCCTGATAAAGCGATGCTTGCAGAATTCGATGCCTATATGGCCATCGAGGACTAGAGGTGCAACCGGGGAGAAATCCCCGGTTTTTTACTAATTCGTAAAAATTGTTACAAACCCCTTGACGCAAGCGAACCCGGACTTTATACTACTGCATAATCCAGCCTTTCGGTAGGATATTTTACTTGGAGGAGGCACACCATGATGCAGATGCAAAGCGCAACTGAATCTTCCGATCCTATGATGTGCCACATGGCACTCGCCTAAACAAACTCCAAGGAACCTTCATGAAACAAGCAAAACATCCTCGCTGTGGCTCTGTAGTCGACCACATGTGACGCTTCTGGTCTTACGCACCCCACGAACAGTCGTTCGTGCATATTTACACCAGGAGACACCTATGGCTACCCATCATTTCGAAACAATCGCCCTCCATGCAGGACAGGAACAACCGGACATTGCAACCGGAGCAAGAGCAGTTCCGATCTATCAGACCACCAGTTTTGTTTTTGACAACTGCGCCCATGCCGAAGCTCGGTTCAATCTCTCTGAACCGGGTAACATCTACAGCAGATTGACCAACCCCACCCAGGAGGCCTTTGAGAAGCGCATTGCGGCCCTTGAAGGAGGCGTCGGAGCCCTTGCTGTTGCGAGTGGATCGGCTGCAATCACCTACAGCCTGCTCAATCTTGCTAGAACAGGAGACCACATCGTTTCCTCTGCCACCATCTATGGCGGTACCTACAACCTCTTCTCCCATACCCTCAGTGAGTGGGGTATCACCACCACATTCGTCGACGTTTCGAATCTGGCCGAGGTAGAAGCTGCCATCACCGAAAACACCAAGGCGCTCTTTGTGGAGACCATCGGCAACCCCAACGCAACTCTGTGCGACCTTGGGCAGTTGGCCGTCATCGCCCACCGTCACAGCATCCCCTTGGTGGTGGATAACACATTCGCAACCCCCTATCTGGTGCGACCCATCGAATTGGGTGCCGATATTGTCGTGCACTCGGCCACCAAGTTCATCGGTGGACACGGAACCAGCCTGGGGGGTGTCATTGTAGACAGCGGCAACTTCGATTGGGAGGCAAGCGGCAGGTTCCCCTCGCTCACCGAACCCAATCCCAGCTACCACGGGATTAGCTTCACCCAGGCCTGCGGTCGGGCTGCTTTCATCACCAAGGCACGGGCGGTGATCCTGAGGGACACCGGTGCATGCCTGTCCCCTTTCCACTCCTTCTTTTTCCTCCAAGGCCTTGAAACCCTCGCCCTGCGAGTAGCCCGCCACGTTGAGAACACAGAAAAAGTGGTTGATTTCCTTTCGAAGCATCCTGGTGTTGCAACAGTCAGGCATCCCTTGCTCGCAGACAATCCCTACCATGGGCTGTACAAGCGGTATTTTCCGAAAGGAGGCATCAGCATCTTCACCTTCGACATACAAGGGACCGAAAAGCAGGCAAGAGCCTTCATCGACTCGCTCAAGCTCTTCAGCCTGCTTGCCAATGTGGCGGATGTGAAGTCGCTGGTAATCCATCCTGCGACCACCACCCACTCCCAGCTGACAGCCCAAGAGCAGATCAGCCAGGGAATACGGGGCACGACCATCCGTCTCTCCATCGGGTGCGAACACGCACAGGACCTCATCGACGACCTGGCCCAGGCCTTCGAAGCGATAGGAGGCCCTGCATGCCGGTAACCATACCCCAAGGCCTGCCTGCCGCCGAAGTGCTCAAGCAGGAGAACATCTTCTTCATGACCAAGGAACGGGCCATTCACCAGGATATCAGGCCGTTGCAGATAGCACTGCTCAACCTCATGCCGAACAAGATTCGTACCGAGGAGCAGTTCCTCAGATTGTTGGGAAACACCGCTTTGCAGGTTGAACTGACATTTCTTACTACAGCGACATACCAAAGCAAACACACTCCCATCTCCTATCTACAGACCTTCTACCAGACATTCGAGCAGGTACGAGGGAGCCATTTCGATGCCCTGATCATCACCGGAAGCCCGGTTGAGACGCTTGCCTTTGAAGAGGTAGCCTACTGGAAGGAACTTACCGAGATCCTTGCGTGGGCCGATGAACATGTGTATTCGTCCTTCTTTGTATGTTGGGCGGCCCAGGCCGCCCTCTACCACCACTATGGCATCGAAAAACATCTGCTTCCCAAGAAGCTTTCCGGCGTCTACAGCCATACAGTGAAGCAGAAAGGACACCCACTGGTCCGCGGCTTCGACGACTTTTTCTGGGCGCCGCACTCGCGCAATACGGCAGTCGATGAGACAAAGCTGTCTTCTGTTCAAGACTTGATTGTCTTGTCGGACTCAGAAGAGGCGGGGCTGTACCTTGCAGCAAGCAAGGATGGGAGGAAGGTGTTCGTCACCGGTCACAGCGAGTACGATGAGCTGACTTTGCATGATGAGTACCAACGCGACCTTGCAGCAGCACTGAATCCGGAGAAACCCTTGAATTATTATCAAGGTGACGAGGTGACGGTGCGCTGGCGGGGCCATGCTCACCTTCTGTTCAGCAACTGGCTGAACTACCATGTCTACCAGAGTACGCCGTATCAGTTGGATCAGATCAGCAAGGTCTTGCAGCACAGCTGAGTCATCTCTTCCCTCAAAACGGCAATCTGCTCATCGCCTATGAAGCTCACATTCGCCTGCTCGACTCCTGCAGCCCAGTTGATGCTGTATGCAAGAGCGAGCGTGCGGATGCCGGCTTCCCTTAAAAGCGACACTTCGGTGGACAGTGTCATTCCCACCACATCACAACCCAACCGAGCGTACAGGCGGATTTCAGCCTTGGTCTCAAGCCGCGGACCGTTTGTGCATACATACACTCCGGCGTCCTTAAGCCGGGGGCTCAGTGTTTGCATACGTTCCTTCAATGATGCATCGAACACATCGTCCATCGGGATGTGGCGCACCCCGCTTTCGCCTCCGGTATAAAAGGTCTGCTCCCGCGATCCCCCGGTAAAATCGACAAAGTCTGAAACCATGCCTATTTCTCCGGGTTTCAATGCCGAGGAAATGGAACCTACTGCATAGATTCCGATAGCCTGATCCACCCCCAATTCGGTAAGTGCAGCAACGTTTGCACGATAGTTGACCAAATGCGGCGGCAAAGAGTGGGACGATCCGTGGCGGGGAAGAAAAACCAATCGGTCGCCGACAAACAGCTCAACCTCCCCATACAGGGTTTGTACCAATGTTCGCTTGAGAGGGATGCCGTCCAAGGCATCGACGCCTGTTCCTCCAATAATTGCTTTCACTGAAAGCTCCTTTTCACCTGTTCCGGCTTGAGTATGCCTTTGGGGGTCACCAAGGCGGTAACCAAAGCCGGCGGAATAATGTCGAATGCCGGATAGAGGCCCCCTATGGAATCCAAGGTCGTGGGAAGCCCCATGCACCGTGTAATTTCCTTGGGAGACCTCATTTCCATGTTCACATCGTCCCTTCCTTGTTTCGTTTGGTCGGGGGAGATGCTGAAGGCATAGTAAGGGACACCGATGTAACGGGCGGCGATGGCGTTGGAGAGGGTCCCCACCTTGTTCACCACCGTACCATCCATGCAGAGAAGGTCGACAGCGGTCATGTATGCATCAACCTTTCCTTCCACGAGGAACGTTGCGCCCATGCCGTCGGTGACGACCTGCACTTCGATGCCCATCTCCTCAAGGCTTGGGGCCGTCAGTCGCGAACCCTGAAGATAGGGACGGGTCTCATTGGCCAGTACCCGTATCTTCTTTCCACTCTCTTGTGCATAGGCAAGGGAGAGCAAAAACGTATGCTCTGCAAAACACGTAGTAAGCACCACCGAATCCTGATCCAAAAGCGTACTTCCCATCCGTCCCATCTGATGATACAACCGGTCAAAGCCGTCAAGTATGGATTGCACCTGCCGTCCTACTGCTTGGGCAAGCTCATCAGGATCGGAAGCAAACATCCGTACTTGGGCGAGCAAACCTTGCAGGGTCCGCTGCATGGTCGTATTGGTCGGTCTGGCTGCAATGAGTTGGTCAGCCGCATCGGCAAGTGTTGAAAACCCGCTTGGGAGGTCCCCGCTTTGCATCTGTCTTGTTACGAAAACCATGGTCTGCAATGCAACCTCAAGAGGACCTCCCCCTTGTGTCACCATCGAGCGCAGGGCTTGGGCGACCTGAGCAACAGAGCTGCATACCTCAAACCGTTTTTCGAAGGGGAACACCCTGCGGTCCCCGATGAGAATGTTCCCGCCTTCCAAACGGCAGATATTCTCATGTTTGAGCAGATAGGGAAGCTCGATCATCAATGCACCCAGAAGGAGAGATGGTCGGCGATGATCGCTTGTTCAAGGTCCTTATCATCGGTGGGTCCCACCACCTCGATGTCCTTCTGTCCGTGGGCAAGCACCTCGTGGCTGGGCAGATCGAAGGTGGGATTCTGTTCATCGGCACCAGTCAGCTCAAGCAGCTTCGCTTCGGTGATGCCGAAGACAAGCCTGCGGACATTGGTCCAGTACATGGCGCCGGTACACATCACACAGGGCTCGGCATTGGTATAGAGCGTGCAGGTGGAGAGAAAGGCCGGATCGTACAGCTTGCCTGCCTTGAAAAGAAGCAGGGTTTCGGCGTGCATTGCAGAGCCTCCTTCCTCATAACTGTTCTCCTGTTCAAGCAGGATGTTGCCGTCCTTGTCGGCCAGCAAGGCTCCGAAGGGGTGGTTCCCCTTGCGTTTCGCCTGCGCAGCGATACGCACCGTCTCATATAAAAGGTGTATGTCCTGTGCATTGGGAATATTGCGTGTAATAGTGCTCATGGTCCTTGTTCTCCTTAGTATTCTGTCACCCTACCATGCAATGTTTTCATTGGCAATGCGCTGGAAGTTCACAAAACTACAAGAATGGACGTATCTGATGATAATATAGTACAATAAGAAATATAGTCGGCGTAATCTTGAGAAATTGAGCATTGACGTTTGACTTGAGAGAACGTACAGTATGGGGAAGTTGCTAGAGTAGCAACCACCCTACAAAAAGGAAAGACTATGAATAAGAGTAATCGAACAAAGGTGGTCGTGACCCTGTTGGCCATGATCCTCATTTCCTCAAGCCTCTTCGCGATGGGTATGAAAGAAAGCGATCCAGCAGCTGTAACCGTACGCATCCTTACTACTATGAATCAGAATGGCCAGGTAACCCTGGTTGCCAGAAGCGCCGATAACCAGGATCTTACCTTCCAGGCGGGATCCTACACCGATGCAAGTTATCCAATCGCCAGCCTTGGTGCAGGTGATTATGTGGAAGTGGTTCTCGACAACAACAAGGCGATGAACATCCGCTATATCAACCCCTTGGTGACACTGGGTGTCCTGCCCTACTCCATCAGCATGGAGCGGGCAACCGAGCTTGAGAGCCTGACCGACCGCTTCAGCTATACCTACGGCTATCTGCTGATCCAGTCCTTCTCCTCCCAGGGGTTGTTCTTCGATGCCGGCTACTATGTAAAGGGAGCTCTCGATGGATACAAGGATTCGTTGAGTGAAGTCCCCAATGGTTACTACTCTCTCGAAGAGCTGTACGCAAATGTCAACGACTACCAGGAGAAAGTCTGGAACGCAGGTCTTGCCAATACCGATTACGGTAAGAGTTATACCAGTATCAGTGAAGTCACCGGCTTGGCCAAGCCTGAGGATTTGTCCGATGCATTCAGCTATACGTACGGCTACCTGCTCGCCCTCAATATGGCCGGCCAGGGAATCACCGTCAACGGGGATCTGTACGCCCAGGGAGCTCTGGACTATGCCTGCGATAATCAGCTGTTGATGAACGACGCGGAGATGCAGGTTGCTTTCACTGAATACCAGCAGATCCTTGAAAAAGAGTACCAGGAATGGATTGCCGAGATTGCCGTCAGCAACCTGGCCGAGGCTGAAGCTTTCCTTGCACAAAATTCATCCAATGAGGGAGTCGTCGTCACACCAAGCGGTCTTCAGTACCAGGTGCTTACCCCGGCAACGGGAAACAAGCCGGTTCTCGCCGACACCGTCGAGGTGAACTACCAGCTCCAGCTCATCGATGGAACAGTGGTTGAGAGTTCCTATGATATGGGGCAGACTGCACACTTCCCTGTAAATGGGTTGATCGAGGGATTCACCGAAGCCCTGCTTGCCATGAATACCGGCAGCGTCGTCAGAACCTGGATTCACCCCAGCCTCGGGTATGGTGAAATGGGGACCGAGACCATTCTTCCCAATGCTCTGCTGATTTTCGACATTGAGCTTGTTGGAATCGACCAGTAACGAGTTTTTGCTCGATCCTTGGCCGCAGCCGTTGCCTGCGGCCAATTTTGTTGGGCTATGCTAGTCACACAGGATTGCTTTGGCTATACTGCAACTGATGGACAACACGACAAAAAGCCAACTGATTGATACAATCTACAACCATCTCAAACATCAGATTCGCCAAGGATTGCTCCCAAACGGAGCCAAGCTTTCGGAGAATACCCTTGCCAAGGAGTTCTCCTGCTCCCGCACCCCGGTCAGGGAGGCGCTCAAGCGCTTGGAGCAGGACGGTTTTGTGGTCATCGTCGCCCATAGCGGAAGCTACGTGAAAGATATTACCATGGTCGACTACCAACAGCTGACTGAAGTCAGGGCGTATCTTGAGGCACTGGCCATCCGCCTCGCTTGCGAGAACGGAGCAGACCCCGCCATCCTGGACCAGATTCTCGACCGCATGGATGCACTGTGGAAGGGAGGCAAGGCCTTTGATGTGCAGACCTTCAGCAGCCTACACTACCAGTTCCATCTTGAACTGGTCAAGCTTTCCGGAAACAACCTGCTTGCACTCACCTACAGCCGCCTGAACCTCAGCGAAGCCGCCCTGTTGTTCGCTCAGAACATCAACGACCGGGGAATTGCAAAAACCCAAGCCGAACACCGCCGTCTTGTCGATGCCATCCGAGCGAGGGACGAAAAAGAAGGAGAGCGATTCATGCTCTCCCACCTCTGGCGTAAACGGGATCGATTCAGAGCTCAGACTCAGGTAATTTGAAAATCACCTTCTTGACTGCGCACTCACTGGTAAGCACCTGCTGATGGCGATAGGTTTCACCTTTTGCCACCAGCACGAACGAACCTGTGGTCAAATGAGAAACCACCACAGGTTGTTTCTCATCCTGTAGACTGAACAGCTCCTCTCCTTCGAGCACTACGTGCAGTTGACGCTCGCCTGCAATCTGCAGACTGCCCAACTCATTGGTGACATAGGCTAAAACCTGATAGCCAAGCCCGTCGACACTATGCTGCCCTGCCGCATCCTCGTAAGGAAGGCTGCGGTCAAGAATGTCAATGACTGTCTGCACGTCGGGATGAAGTGCTCGATACCATTCAAGATTGTCCAGAAGGTCGATCAGCATCAAATCACCTGGCCCTTATGCGCACTGTACAGTTTCTCAAACATGATGATCTGCTCTGCACACCCCTCGATGCCCAGCATGCCGCTGTCAAGACTCAAATCGTAGGTGCGGCACATACCCCACTTGCGGTCGCTGTAATAGTTGTAGAAATTCGCACGCTGCTTGTCAGTTTTCAAGCAGACGTCCTCCGCCTTGTTCTCGGGTACCTCATACACCCTGATTGCACGCTCGACGCGGTTTTTCAAGTCTGCATGGATGAAGACATTCACCACATTGTCCATATCCCTGAGGATATAGTCGGCACAGCGACCTACGATGACGCACGAGCCCTCCGAAGCCAGGCGTTTGATCGTCTTGCTCTGGATTAGGAACAATTGGTCGTTGAGAGGCATCTCCGTAACGCCCAATGCACCACTGGCCATAGGATAGTTCCCCATCACCAACGAGTAGAAGATGCTGCTGGTGGCTTTCTCATCCGCATTCGAGAACAGAGCCTCACTCAGTCCGCTGTCGCGGGCGCTTATTGCGATGAGCTCCTTATCATAGAAGGGTATGCCAAGCTTCTGTGCCAAGGTTTTCCCCACCTGTCTTCCACCGCTTCCGAACTGTCTGCCGATCGTAAACACAACGTTTGTACTCATATGCAGGTTCCTCCACTGCCTATAGTATACCACAGATGGGAATACTCTGCCTAAGGGAACTTGCAACAAGGATTACATTGCCGTACGATGCCGATAAGGGAGAAACTGCATGATTACCTTGAGAAACAACAACCTCACGATGGAAATTTCTGAAGTGGGTGCCGAGATTCACTCACTGTACAACACTCAAACGGACGTCCAATATATTTTCGACGGGAACCCCGTCTTTTGGCCGCGTCACACACCCCTGCTCTTTCCGGTCACCGGGCCTCTGGCGGACGGAACAGTGGAAGCAAAGGGAAAAACCTACACCATGCCGGTCAACGGTTTTGCTCGCGATCTGAACTTCAAGACAACACAAGAGAAGCCCTATGAAGCCACCTTAGTGCTGTGCAGTGATGATCGAACACGAGCCTTCTACCCTTTTGAATTCAGCCTGACGGTAACCCATACCCTGCTGGAGAACGGCTATACCAGCAAGGCTGTCATCAAGGCTGAAGAGCAGCTGTACTGCACATTCGGTTGGCATCCGGCTTTCAGCTTGAACATGAACGGAAACGATGCACCCTTGGAGTCGTACTATGTCCAGTTCGAAAAAAAGGAGAGTGCAGACAGGCTCTATCCGGTCAACGGCGTCTTTGCAAGACAGGAACGCTTTTTGGACGACCAGGACATTTTAAAGCTTACCAGAGAGGAGATGGACAAGGGCCCGATCGTACTCAACGGCCTTAAGAGCCGGTATGTCAGCCTTAAAAGCCGAAATGGCAAGGCAGGTGTCACAATAGACCGTGGGGAACTACCCACCTTGGTCATTTGGACCAAGGAGAAGGTCGACGCCCCCTATGTCTGCGTCGAGCCGATGTACAGCTTCCAGGATGCAACCCGAAAGCGTGACATCAGCGAGATGGAAGGCATGATGCACCTGAAGGCAGGCGAGAGCAGAACGTTCTCCAACACCTTTACCGTGTTCTAGGCTTCATAGGTTGCAACCACCCTGGCCGGCGATCCATCGGCATGCTTGTAGGAAAGAGGCAGGGCGGTCAACTGAACGGTTCTATGGAGTATGTGTTCGAGGTTCACCAGATTCTCAAGAATCAGGGCGTTGGAGCCGAGAATGGTGTGGTGGATGGGGAAGTCAAGGTCCCCATCCCGGTCACAGTTTCCCGTGTCGAAGCCAAACATCCTTACACCGCGCTCAACAAGGTATGCCGCAGCCTCTTTTGTCAGATACGACTTCCCCTTCGTATACAAGAGAACGGCATCGCAGTCCGAATCGATGCATGAGACCTTTTCTACTGTAATGTCGCAATCCTCCGAACAATCCAAGACACAGGCCGTTGCAAAGAAACGGGAGACGGGAATCTCGTCCAAGGACGAACCTTCAGGCAACAGATGAGCCGGGCTGTCCATGTGGGTTGCCGCATGCGAGCCGAATTGCAGCTTTGTAAGCCGCCATCCCTCCCTTTCCAAGGTATGGAAGGGTGCAATAACAACGGCGGGATCGCCGGAATAGCCGGCCTGCCCGTTCTCAAGCGGCATGGAAAGATCGAGATGCATGCGTTTTGCCTGCTCTTTTTTTTGCGCATACAGATAGTGGCTGAAAGCTTTTCGGGCCGTCTCATGAATGACTTGGGCCAAATCAGTATTCTCCGCCAGTGCCTGCTTAAGCGGAGCCTGCAACCGGTACACCAGATCATTTGCTGCATCGACTGCCAGACTCTGCAACTCCGGTACGGCTGACCGGTAGTGTAGGTAGTGCTCGATTTTCGCACATGCCGTTTCGATGATACCGAGGGCTTTCTGCGTCTCTCGTTCGCGGCCGGGAAGGTCAATATCGAGGTCTTGGATGCGTACAACACCTTCGATTTCGGGGTCGATATCCCTCACCGGTGCCAAATCGATATAGAGATGGGTGCCTTCCACCTGCTCTTTTGTCAGGGTGTACTCCATCCCCTTCGTCGCACTGATGACAACATGACAGCGAGACAGATAGGATAATCGCTTTTCATAGGCAACTGACTCAACCTTGGGAGGAACCAAAAGATCGGCTTTCTCTGTATCGCGGATCGTCATGTATACGATAAAATCTCTTCGAGCCAGGCAGGAGGCGACAGAGCGGGCAAGTGCGCTGCTTCCTATGACAAGCACCGGCTGCTTCTCATAGGCTGACACCAGGCTGTAGACGCGCTCAGCCACACTCTCATCTACGATCTGAAGATCAACCTTGCTCTGGACCTGCTTGGCGGTGGTTATCACCTCCCGTACAAGATAAGAGAGCAGCGATGAAGCGCACCCCACCCCTACCGAGCGGGTATAAGCTTGTTGCACTTGGCTGATGATCTGGTCCTCTCCGAAGAGCGGGCTGAGCAATCCACACGCCAGAGACATACAGTGCAGAAGACTCTCCTGCGACGAAATTGAATACGTCTGACTTGTCCAAGTCAATGGCGAGAGTGAAAGGCTGCGAAGCAGCGGTTCCACGGTGCCGGTCCTTGGCTGTTCGCACCAAAGCTCGATTCGATCGCAGGTGGCCAGCAGCAGGACCGACTTGCTCTGGGTTTGCTTTTTGATTTTCACACAAGCTTCGCTGAGTCTGCCATCCTCAAAGGCAAACAAGGCCTGCTTGGAAGGAGGCAGATGGTCGAACCGAAGGCCGACAATAGAGAGGGCAATCACAACCGACCTCCTTGGGTACGCTCAAAGTGAAACAGGTACTGCTGGGCGAGCGCCGCATAGGGGGCGAAATATGAAGCATCACGACCGGGATAGCGCGTCTTCATCACCTTCAGCATCCAGGTATCGAGGGGAAAGGCTTGTTGACGATGGAAGGCAAAGGCCAGTATGCAAAGGGCTACCTTCGGACCCACTCCACGGATTGTCTGCAAGGCACGATAAGCTTCTTCATCGCCAAGGTCCGGGATGGCTTGCAGGAGTGCATGATTCTGAATTGCATCCAGCAGATAGGGTGCTCGAAATCCCATACCCAATTGCCGCAGATCCTGTTCGCTGACATTCATCAGTTGCTCCGGGCGGGGGAAGGCATACCAAGGACCTTCGACATGGGTGCCGAAATGCTTGGACAACAGCTCATACATGCCTCGTATACGCTTGATATTGTTGTTCTGGCTGAGTAAAAAACCCATCAGGACCTCCCATGGATCCTGGTTGAGGATATGCAGACCCTTGTAGGCCTGTATTGCACGAGCGAGATGAGGGTCGAGGGAGGACAGGTACGACTCTGCCCTCCCGTATTCCCAGTCCATGTCAAAATAACGGCGCAGCGCTCCATTTTGAGCAAGTAATGGGTCAAAGGTCTTTTCGGTAAAACAGACCAGCTGCCGCCCCACCACTGCCTGATAGACTCCGTCCTGCTTCGACCAGGCAAACGTCTGTCCTGAAAATAGGGTTGCGTCTAGATCAATGGATGCACTCATGCGCCTACTGTAACAAAGCGCTGAAGCTAATGCAAGCAAAGCGAACCAGTACAGCAAAAGGGAGGCTCGTTGCATGGAAACCATTGAACATATCCGCTACAACCGCTTGGTTCACCAAGAAGGTGCATTGCTGCATCTCTTTGATGTGGGCCAACTGAAACTCATCGGCAGGATTGCAGCTTCACTGCCGCCCGATGATTTCTCCCTGCTCTACCCCTTCTCGTTTGCAGACATCCACCTCGATGCCCATCAGAACCTAGGCACCGTGTTTGCATCCTTGACGGAGACAGAACAATGCAGGGTATTGGATGTAGCCATCGAGCTCTCAAGAGAAGACGAAACAAAAGCAATGCTCTCAGTGTCACATGAGAGCGGGGCGGTCTGCCTGTTGGGTTTGGGAAAACAAACGTCGACACTGATTGACCGGGCGACCCACTACCTGGCCAGTCCCCTGCTCATAACCATGGTCGATCCCGTCCTAGAACCCGATGTACATCAAGTGCTGCAGCACTCTGGTATGGCCCTGGATCAGGGAGAATGGGAGACTGAGGCGTGTTGTATCTGCATCGCCGCATGCAGTGAAGAGTTCTTCGCAGAACACATCTTCACCTTTCCTCTCACCGCACGGTTTTCCCTGACCTGGGGCCCGACCAAGGACAGGTATGGTCGATTGGTCCCTACCTACCTTCACGAGGCGACCGGGCATTCACCTCGATGAAACCATTGAACAGAACAGAAAAGTTTCCGTTCTGACTGGGCAGTGAGAGGTTCTGTGACTTGGTGTTTATAAACATGAGCGGTGCATACATGACAACGGCTTTTTCTAGTCGGGCGTGATTCAGCACCTGCTTGGCGATTTCGGCGGAGAGGGCGGGTGCATGAGGATACATGGCAGCCTCCACCACGACCCACCACAACCGCTCATCCTTCCTGGCTGCTTTCAGATGGGGAAATCGGCTTTGGCTTCCACTGCGAAAAACAATCTTGAATCGGTCGGACTCCAAGACCTGCTCGACATGGGCCACCGCCATGGCATGGAGGGCCTGGTCGCTGAGCAGGCGATAGGATGCAGCCGTACGGGCTGCTTGGATATCAGGGTATCGAAACAGCTCTCTCATACCCTAGTATACCATGGATGCACCGCTTCTCAAGCCTCGCTGAACAGCCAGGTCGAAAGATAGCGCTCACCGGTATCGGGAAGCATAACCACAATGGTTTTTCCAGCCCACTCGTCTCTCTGTGCATAGGTGAGGGCTGCGCTCAGAGCGGCACCGCTGGAGATTCCGACCAACAGCCCGTCAAGCTTGGCTGCCTGCCTGGCTGCCTCTCCGGCTTTTGCATCTTCAACAGTGTAGATTTCATCGATGACCGAACGGTCGAGCGTGGCAGGAACAAAGCCCGCCCCGATTCCCTGGATTTTATGGGGACCACCGTAGCCTTCGCTGAGCACGGGACTGGTGGCAGGCTCGACCGCCACGATCTTGACCGAAGGATTTTTTTCCTTGAGATACCGGCCGACCCCGGTGATGGTTCCACCGGTGCCTACCCCGGCTATGAACAGGTCCACCTTCTCTCCGCTGTCCGTCCATATTTCAGGACCGGTTGTGGCATAGTGAACACTCGGGTTGTCGGGGTTCTCGAATTGGGAGGGAATGAAGGAATCGGGGGTGTGGCGGGAGATTTCCTCAGCCTTGGCTATCGCCCCTTTCATCCCTAACGATCCGTCGGTGAGTATCAACTCCGCACCAAGGGCTGAAAGCAGCTTCCTGCGCTCTACACTCATTGTCTCGGGCATGGTAATGATAAGTTTATATCCCTTCACCGCTGCAATATAGGCAAGGCCAACGCCGGTATTTCCACTGGTCGGCTCAATAATAACCGAGCCGCTCTTCAACTGACCGCGTTTCTCTGCGCCTTCAATCATCGCCAGGGCGATACGGTCCTTCACACTGGAAAGAGGGTTGAAACTCTCGACCTTCACCAAGATCGTCGCCTTGGTTGTGTTGAGCCTGTTGAGTCGAATCAAAGGGGTGTTGCCGATTTTCTCGGTGATATTCTGATATATGCGTGCACTCATGATTGGCAGCCTCCTCCCGGTACGGGTTATATCCTAGTAAGTTTGTAGATATAATAGTAATTACAGGATGCTCCTTCGTCAAGCCCCTCTTTCCTAAATAACATAGGTGAACCACTGCGCTTTGGTGACCTCACTGAGCGATAACCCCTCGAAGACCTTCTTCACCTCTTGGTCGAGTTTCTGATAGAAATGCAACCGGATCACCCGTTCAATGGCATTCTCCTCACCTTGAGGGGGTTCTTCAAAAGCAATGTTGCCTTCCAACAAATCCAGGACATCGTAAATCATGATCGCTTCAGCACTGCGTTCGAGCAAATACCCGCCGCCGGAACCTTTCACCGACGTCAAGAAACCTCCGCGGGTGAGCAGCAAAGCCACCTGCTGTAAATATTTCTCACTCAAGGCTTGACGCTTGGCCACCACCGTCAGGGCGATCGGTCCTTCATTGGAATGCTCGGCGATATCAACGAGCAGCCTCAGGCCATACCGGCCGCGTGTAGAAATTTTCATATACCACCCCCCGCCTCACTCTCCACCAGATGGGAGGCCAACTCTTCTATGGTCACCTGATTGGAAAAATCCACGACGGCACTTTGCAACAAGGACCAGATTTGATGCGTCTTACAGGCATCGGTACGGGTGCAGTTCTTACAGGGAGCCGGTTCGAAATCACCCTCGCTGGCAGTAAGCACCTCTTTGCAGGTTATATCGGCCTTGGCAAGACGGTATCCACCCTGCACCCCGCGTTCAGCCTGCACAAGACCTGCACGGCGAAGCGGAATCATCAGCTGCTCAAGGTAACCACTGCTGATGCCGGTGGCTTCACTGATACTGCGAATACTGCAGTTATCCCTGCACGTGGCCAGATAGACCATGGTTTGGAGGGAATATCTTCCTTTTGTCGATAATTTCATATCTAGAAGGTATCAGTACCATAGATGCACGTCAAGCAGTCTATAAGCTTTCCAATGTTCCTCCAAAGTAAAACTTGTGATACAATCAGTACCTGATTGGGGTTGTGACCGCAACTGCAAGCATTACTTCATCATATATTGCAAGGATTCCTTATGAATTTACTTCTACTTGTTCTACTCCATGTGGTTGGAGCCCTTGGCGGTCTGTTGCTGAGAAAACTCCGACTCCCGGCAGGAGCTCTTGTCGGAGCCATGCTGGGTGTCATGATTTTCAATAGTTTCACCACCCTGGTACCCTCCTATCCCCACGAATTGAGAATCCTCGTGCAAATCGTCTCGGGGCTGGTCATCGGCACCCGTTTTTCCCGATCCGATGTGCAATCACTGAGGACCATGGCCCTTCCGGTCATCGTGTTGGTCACGGTTCTGCTTGCGACCAACCTGGTGTTCGCCTTCCTGATGGAGCACTTCACCTCGCTCAGCTTTATGACATCGTTCTTTGCCTGTGCTCCCGGGGGTGTCTCCGACCTCGCCCTCGTAGCAACCGATTTCGGTGCAGTAATGGAACATGTCGCCCTGCTGCAGCTCTTCAGACTCACCTTGGTGATCATAGTCTTTCCACCGATGATCCGTGCCATGCTGAAAATCAAGCAGCCCGGCAACCATCTCGATCAGAGGGAAATACCGAGAGCGAACAAACAAACGAAGTCGTTGCGCCACTATGCGCTGACCTTTCTCTGCGCTCTCGCCGGCGGCCTGCTTCTCTACGTTCTCAAGATTCCCGCCGGAGCCATCCTGGGTTCGATCGTTGCTGTAGCCATACTCAACGTGGCAAGGCAGAATGCTGTGTATCCGAGCAGCGTGAAAGTGCTCGTACAGATATTCGCCGGTACGTACATCGGCAGTAAAATCACCGCCCAGACATTCTTGGAAGTGAACATCCTGCTCGTTCCCTCATTCATTCTCACCCTGGAACTCTTTGTAATGGCCTTCCTGACCGCCTACATCCTTCACAAGGTCTGCAGGATGGACTGGGCTACAGCCCTTTTCTCCTCCACTCCAGGCGGCATACAGGAAATGGGGCTCATCAGCGACGAGTTGGGACTACAAACCCCCAAGATAGTCCTGATGCATACATTCCGCATCCTGGCCGTCCTGGGGGTTCTTCCCGTCCTAGCAGGGTTGTTCGGTTGAACTAGGCTGGATTGTAGAGATTGGAAGTCGGAAACCGAGGCTCGCTGGTCACATTCAGCACAAGCTTGCGCAACCCCGAAGAGTCGCCGGACGAGGGGATATGGGTCATATGAACCTCACAAGCATTGAGGAGGGGAAGCACTGCCGAAGCCTTCTTCGCCTCCCCGCTGATAGCACAGCTCATAGCCAGACAGATGAGCACCTCATCCAGGTTCAGGCTCACACCCCTGCCCTTCAGAACATCACGTTTCATGGCGGTCACCGACTGCACAATGGCCGGTGGAATGAGATCCACCTCATGGTCGATATTCGCCAGCACCTTCACAGCATTTAAAATCAATGCCGAGGAAGCGTGCAGGAACGGAGAGTTGCAACCTGTCACGATACGCCCGTCGGGAAGTTCGATTGCAGCAGCGCAGACAATGCCGTTAAGGCCCTTGCCCCTGGCAATACCTTCCTCCAGAGCTTTTTGTGCTGCAGGAACAACAGACCGGTCATTGATGGAAAGCTTCGCTCCCTCCATGATGGATCGACTGCGTTCCACCGTCTCCTTACTGCCGATTCCTTGCACATACTCGCAGGCGGCACGGTAATATCGACGAATGATTTCCTGCTGGCCCGCCTTGCGAACCACTGCATCGTTGATGATGCCAAACCCGCAGCGGTTGACACCCATATCGGTAGGACTCTTGTAGAGGCAATCGGTACCGGTGATCTTACTCAAGATCCTGTTCAGCAGCGGATACGCTTCCAAATCACGGGAGTAATTGACCGTAATGGCTCCATAGGCACTGGCATGAAAATGGTCGATGAGATTCTTGTCCCCCAAATCGGCGGTCGCGCTTTCATAAGCGATGTTTACTGGGTGGTCGATCGGCAGGTTCCAGATCGGGAAAGTCTCGAACTTGGAGTAGCCGCTGCGCCTGCCATCCTTGTAGTCATGGTACATTTGGGAAAGACAGGTTCCCAGCTTTCCCGATCCAGGGCCTGGACCGGTGACAATGACAACAGGATGCTCGGTCTCAATATACGGGTTCGCTCCGTAGCCTTCGTCGCTGACGATCAGGTCAACGTCGTTGGGATACCCGCGTGTCGCCTTATGGGTGTATACGGTAATACCGCGCTGCTCAAGAAGATTCTTGAAGTGTACAGCCCCCGGCTCCTCATCGAAGCGGGTGATGACCACACGGGTGACCGTCAGACCCCACTTGGAGAAGTCGTCGATCATCTTGAAGACATCGGTGTCGTAGGTGATACCGAAGTCGCTTCGCATTTTGCGTCGTTCAATGTCTCCGCTGTGGATGCAGATGATGACGTCGATTTGGTCTTTCAATGACTGAAACACCCGCATCTTCACATTCGGATCGAAGCCCGGGAGCACCCGGGCTGCATGATAATCGAAGAGTAATTTCCCCCCGCATTCGAGATAGAGCTTTCCGTCGCTCTGCTTCACCCGTTCAAGGATGAAGTGCCTTTGTTCACAAAGGTACTTCTCGTTGTCAAACCCAATCTCCATGCTTTCCACCCCTAAAATTTTACTTGCTCTGCGATTGCATCAGCAGTTTTCTGATCAAACAATGCTGCGATGACAGCCAGGGAAAAATGCAAGGCACTGCCGGCTGCCTGGGCGGTTATCAGTCTGTCGTCTGTTATAACCTTCTCATTCTCCAGTTTCAAACCAGGGCAGAGGTCCTCTGTTGATGGATACCCGGTCACCCGCTTTCCCTCAAGAAGCCCCGTCTTGCCCAAGACGACTGCAGGAGCAGCGCAGATGGCCGCAACATACCCCGTTTGGGCTGTCTTAATCACCGCCTCCATCACACTGAAGGAGGAAGCAAGGTTTTGAGAACCCTTGCCGCCGCCGGGCAGAACCACACAGTCAAACACTTCATCCATGCACTCACTGAGCAGTCGATCGCAACCGACAACCAAGCCGTGCGAGCCTTTAACCATCAAATCATCAAGGCCGGCAACCACAACCTTCGCTCCGCTTCGCCTGAGCAAATCGATGGGTGTGACCGCTTCCACTTCTTCAAAGCCTTCAGCAAGAATAACCAATACAGATGGAACCATACCATCCCCCTTATCTACAGCGGCTGAACACTACCGCCTTCGAGTCGAGCCTTGCGAAGCAATTCGCAAGCATGCACCAATATCCTTTGGGTTTCGTCCCATCCGATGCAGGCATCGGTGACGGAAACCCCATACTTGAGATTCGCCAAATCATCGGGAATTTTCTGGCAACCAGGCAGGAGATTGCTCTCCAGCATGAAACCGCGGATGGCTTTTTCCCCCCAGCACACCTGATCGATGATCGAACGCAGAACCCGCTTCTGCCTTTCGTAGTTCTTGCGGGAGTTTGAGTGACTGCAATCGACGATGATGGCCGGCTCGAGGCCTTCCTTCTCAAGAAGCAGGCGTGCACTCTCCACATCATCCTCATAGTAGTTGGGACTCTGGTCGCCGCCGCGAAGGATGAGATGGCAACAGTCGTTGCCGGTGGTGCGGAAGATTGCGCTTGCGCCCTTCCCGTCCATACCTATGAACGAGGCCGGCTGGTAGGCACTCTTGATTGCATTGACTGCGGTGACCAAATCACCGCTGGTGCTGTTCTTGAACCCCACTGCAACGCTCAAGCCGCTGGCAAGATTTCGATGAATCTGGCTCTCGGTGGTTCTGGCTCCGATACTCGACCAACTCATCAGCTCATCGATGTATTGGGGAATGATTGGATCGAGCACCTCACACCCAACAGGCAGGCCGAGTTTGACGATTTCCAGCAGCAGGGACCTGGCCAAGGCGATGCCTCCGCCGATGTCGTAGCTTCCATCCATCTTCGGGTCAAGGATTAGTCCCTTCCATCCTCCGACCGTCCGGGGTTTCTCAAAATAGGTGCGCATCACTACAAACATCTCATCCTCGATGTCGCGGGAGAGAGTTTTCAGCTTTTTCGCATAATCGAGTGCGGCAACAGGGTCATGAAGAGAGCAGGGACCTACGATTGCCAACAATCGCCGGTCCCTTCCCTGGATGATATCATTTACAGTCTGCCGAGTCTGGTGTATCGAGTCGCTGGTTGCCTCATCCACGGGGAACTGTGTGTACAGTTCATCGGGGGTGGCAAGAGCCTCCACCTTTCGAATCCTGATGTCTACGTTTGCCATGGTTTTTCCTTTCGAAAGATATACCACACCAACGGCTCAAGACTCAAGTCTGTGGTTTCTCCTTTGACCCATCATCTTTGATTCTCGAGTAGAGGAATCGCTTGATCTTCTGGGTCGGAGTGCGCTGGAAGGGCTCCTCCTGCAGCTCGACGGCACTGATCCTGCTGAAAGCGCTGAGCTCCTTGTTGACATCCTCACGAAGTTTGGCCACGTACTTGAGGGCTTCGGTTTTTGCATCGTTGACGTTGATCGCCATTTTCTGGGCGAACATATCAAAGTCAATCTTGACCAAGGCGATGAGGCCACCGTGCTCGGGTACCACCAACGATTCAGTGACAAAACTTTGGTTGTTGATGACCGCCTCGATAAGCTCGGGATAGATGTTCTCACCCCCGCTTCCCAGGATCATCGTCTTGGTTCTTCCCTTGATGGAGAGCCTGCCGTGCTTGTCCAAATGGCCCAGGTCGCCGGTACGGAAGTAGCCGTCACTGGTGAAAACCTCGGCGTTGAGGGAGGGATTGTCGTAATAGCCCTGCATGACGTTGGGTCCCTTGACCAGGATCTCACCCACACCCGTGGCAGGATCGGGGTTTTCAAGTTTGACATCCACATGTTCCACCAATTTCCCGATGGTACCGACATAGTGCTTCTTCGGCTGTCCTCCGGCGATCAAGGGAGAGGTCTCGGTCAGACCGTAGCCGATGGCATACGGGAACTTTGCATCGCTGAGGAACTGCTCAACCTCGCGGTCCAATGGAGCTCCCCCGATACCAAAGAACTTGAGCCTTCCGCCGAACGTCATTTTCAGCTTGCGGCCGATGACGCGGCAGATGAACCGCCGCACCACTGGATACTTAAGCCATTTTTCCAAGTTCTTGTTGTCCCTGAGCACCGGCAGGACCGAGCTGCGGTACACCTTCTCCATAAGCAGGGGAACAGTCATGACGATACGTGGTCGGACTTCCTTGAGAGCAGGGAGCAGAACCGACGGTGCCGGGGCCTTGCCCAGGTAGACAATCTCACAACCCCGCATCAGTTCCAGAATCTGACCGGTGGTGAATTCATACACATGGCTGATGGGAAGAATGGAAAGAACCTTGTCACCGGGTTTCAGATTCACATATACATCGGTGGAGATGTCTGCATTCCACACCAGATTCTTGTGGGTGAGCATGACACCCTTGCTGTTTCCGGTTGTCCCGCTGGTATAGATCAAGGAGGCGAGATCCTCTTCCCTGGCAAGCGAAGAGAGCCTGAGCTGCTCGGCCTTCTTGTCCAGCTTGCGACGCCTGATATCCCGTCCGGGGGCTGCAGCAAACTGTTGGCGGTCCACCAGCTGACTGCTGATGGGATCGGGGATGTGAAAGAGATCCTCCATTCTCACCAACATCGATGGATTGTCCTTCACAAACGGAATCACCTTCTCAAAATGCTTTGCATTGACAACCACACCCTTGGCCTTGGAGTGGGCCAATATCTGACACGCTTCCTTGGCCGAGAAATCGGGAAGCACAGGCACCGCCGTACATCCGATGCTGGTTATGCCGAAATACGCGATCAACCATGTGGGGCAGCTTTCACCGAGGAGTGCGATGCGGTCGCCGCGAACGAATCCATGCTCGAGGAGAAAGACTCCGATTGCATCCTTCATGGCCTTGAGCTGGGCATAGGTCACCTCACCCTCATCCTCTCCATAGGTGCGCAGTGCAATACGCTTGGCATTCCTGCTGACGGTGCACTCAACCACCGACTCCATCGTATATTCGGTGACGGTCTTCAAAGTCAGGCCGTCCTCTCTTTTAAGTTTGCGAATCTTCCGATAGGACCATACGGGTTGTTTCACTTTCTTTTTTGGTTTCTTCATAGCGCCTCCGGCTGTGGACCATACCATTGGTTCTTATGGCACACCGTAAATGGGGTCTGGATGCATTGGTGTGCTGCTTTCTCCAAGAGGGCGGGATCATTGTTTACATCTGATAGATGAATAAAGTAAATATGCTTGCCGGCAAACCCGCTTTCCTGCAGGAAATACAAGGCTTGCTCGTTTGATAGATGGCCATACGAACCATCGATGTGTCGTTTCAAGTAGAGGGGATACGGCCCGGTCTGCAGCATCCGCCTGTCATAGTTGGCTTCCAAAAAGAGGATGCCCGCCTCCTTGGCAAGACTCATATGCTCGTCGGTGGTAAGGCCGGTATCGGTCAGAACCATCAGGCTCTGGTCCTCGTAGGTGATGAACCATCCGACGGAGCCGGCACTGTCATGGCTGGTGGCAAAACAGAACAGGCTGAAGGGTCCGATTGATACCACTTCAAAAGGTTCGACGGTTGCAACCTGCTTTTCGGGTATGCAAAGCTTTGCAAACTGATCGGGCTGTTCCTGCACCGATCTTGCACTGATGTAGGCAGCTACGTTTTGCTTGCGGCACAGCGTACCGACCCCTTTTGCATGGTCGGGATGCAGATGCGTGACAAAAACAGCTTTCACCGACGCCAAATCAATGCCGAATCGGTCCAGCCTTCGCCTGAGCTCAACCACACTGTAGCCTTGGTCGATGAGCAATGAGGTGGTGCCATCGGAGAATACATAACTATTTCCACTGGAACCACTGCCTAGAACAGCGTAGTGCAGCATTACTGTGCTCCCCATTCCATTAAAACAGAGAGGTCGAAACCGACATGTACACGACCCTTGCACCGAAGAATCGGAGTCTTCAACAATGCGGGATGCTCGACAAGCTCTTCTCGGGCATCAAATTCACGAAATGCATAGCCTTGCTTTTTATAGTAAGAGCTCTCACTGTCCAACAGTGAGAGCGGGTCGCTGGCGGTAAAAAGTGATTTCCATTCACCCGCCGAGAGCTCGCGTTCAGCCAAGTCTACGAATTGGAACGCAATCGTTCGCTCCTTGCAGGCTCGTAAGGCCTTGGCTGTTTCCTTGCACTTCCTGGTGCCTATGATCTGGATCATTGCAACCCCTGGTTCCTTGTATATTCTATTATAGTATAGGAGACAAAGGAAAAATGCAAGAAAACCGGCAGCCTTGGCCGTGAGTGGCATTTAGCTGACGAACAGCTCCTGGATTTCATTCCGGTAGAGTTTCTGAATCTCAAAACGCTTGAGTTCCTGCTTGGCGCTCAACTCCCTGCCGACCTCGAAACTCTTTGCAAGCAGCTGGAACCGCACAATGTGTTCAAAACTCTTAAAGCCGTGTTTGCTGTTTACAATCTCACCTACCGTCTTCTCGATAAGCTCCTTCACTTCTTTCATACCGGCGATCTTGTCTGCAAGATAGGGTATCTGCTTCTCGGTAAGGTACTCCTCGATTCGCTTCTTATTCAGCACAATCAAGGCTCCCAGATACTTCTGGTCCTGTCCGAGGACAACGGCGCTTTCAATGAATTCGCTCTCACACAGCTTTGCTTCGATGGGAACCGGCTCGAGGTTCTCACCACCGCTGAGGACGATGGTATCCTTGGCTCGCCCGCAGATGGCAAACTCGCCTTTGTGCGTCCACATGCCAAGGTCTCCGGTATCGAGCCAGCCATCCTTGGAGAGAACGCGATCGGTGAGATCCTGACGCTTGTAGTAGCCTTTCATGACCTGCGGTCCCTTCACCAGGATGACGCCTTTCTGACCGGGCTTCACCTCGCGTCCCTCTTCATCTACGATGCGAACCTCTGTTCCTTGCAACGCGGTGATGGTGCGCTTCACCCCGTGGGAAACCGGTCTGACCGCTACGACAGGGGCGCTTTCAGTAAGGCCGTAGCCGTCGAGCAGCTTGATGCCGATCGAAGCGAAAAAGAGGTCGACACCCTCGCTGAGCGAGCCGCCTCCGCTGACTCCGGCGATGAAATTCTTACCGAGCTTTTGCTTCACCTTGGAGAATACGAGCTTGTCGCCCAGCTTGTAGAGCGGGTACAGAAGAATCGTCGGGAGCACCGAAACCAGGATGTCGAGGAATCGACTGCGCTTTTGGAACGTCGCCACTTCCCCAAGAAGCAGGTCCTTGCTGCGGCTGTACAGCCGTGCCACCTGGATGAAGAACGCGAACAGACCTTTGGCGATCGGATTCTTGTTTTTCGTGCTGGCGAACACACCAGCCTTAACGGCTTCCCAAATTCTGGGGACCGAGCCCATCCAATGGGGATTGACCACTGCAAGGTCGGCAAGAAGGATGGAACCAAGTGGTTTCGAGTAGGCGATGGTCGAGGCATTGCTGATGATCATGTACTGCAGGATGCGCTCGAAGGAGTGCCAGACGGGAAGAACGCTGAGCCATCGTTGGCCCGGTGCCAACTTTTCAATGAGCTTGGGCACTGCTTCCAGCTGATAGGCAAAATTCTTATGGGTGAGTATCACCCCTTTCGGGTCGCCGGTTGTTCCGCTGGTGAAAATAATGGTGGCGGTCTCATCTTCTGTACCTTTCTGCCGCTCGTCCTCGATGAATTTGGCAATGTTGCGATCGTTGAGAAGGGTTCGACCCTCCTTGACCAAGTTGCGATAGAGCAGAATTTCAACATCCTCGGGTTTGGTCACATCATCGGCCATCTTTTGGTCGAACTCCTGGTCCATGACGATCAGGTGTTTCAGGGCGGGCAGCTTGTCCAGCAGATTTACAATCTTGCGAAGCTGCACCGCATTCTCCACGAAGCAAAACCTTGCTTCGGTGATGTTGAGAATGAAGCTGATTTCATAGGGCATTGCGTCGCGGCCCCGAGGGACGTCGGCTGCTCCAAGAGTGAGAATCGCCAGATCACTGGCAAGCCATTCGCTGCGGTTGTCGCTGATCAGTCCAATGAGGTCGCCCCGTTTCACTCCCCGCTTTGCGAGTGAGGCTGCAAGACTGTTTACCTCACTGGAGAGCTCGGAATAGGACACTGAAGTAAAAATGCCATTCTTATCCTTACTCATCTGTACTGCATAGGCAGGATATTTGGATACGATTTGGGCAAATGTTTGAGGTATGGTCTTATACATGCAAGGCCTCCATGGAGTATTCTATCTATTTTATATACACTTTATCACATTTTGTCAATCTGTCAAAATAAAACATAACTTCTTTTTATCCCTTGTATTATCCTCTCTCGACACAGGTCATACAAACCAGAATACGCTCCCTCACCTCCTGCCCCCTGCAAACCATGATGAATATTGACTATTTTGCACCAAACAAACCATAATGGCGTAATTACGAGAAGGAGTCATGACCCATGAAAGAACGAATTTCAGCATTGCTCAAGAGAACACCATCGACAGAGATCGTCACGGCGGAAGGTTGGGTGAGAACCAAGCGTGACAGCAAGAATGTATGCTTCCTTGAGGTGAATGACGGTTCGTGCCTGAAAGGTCTGCAAATAGTCATCGACAAGGACAAGCTTGGGAATTCGGATACCTTGGCCTCCATCACCACCGGATGTTCTGTAATCTGCAAGGGTCCCATCGTCGAGAGCGCCGGAGGCGACCAGGCCGTTGAGATGGCTGCGAGTGACATCACCTTGGTCGGGGAGTGTCCGGTTGACACCTACCCCTTGCAGAAGAAGCGCCACACCATCGAATATCTGCGGGAAATATCCCACCTCAGGGCAAGAACCAACATGTTCGGAGCAGTGGCACGTGTGCGCAATACCTTGAGCTTCGCCGTACATCAGTTCTTCCAGGAACGCGGATTTGCCTATGTAAACACCCCGATCATCAGCGCGAGCGATGCCGAGGGGGCCGGCGAACAATTTCTGGTGACCACGCTGGATTTGAACAATGTTCCCAGGACCGAAGAGGGGAAAATCGACTTCTCCAAGGATTTCTTCGGCCGTGAAGCGTTCCTTACGGTGAGTGGACAGCTCGAGGGCGAGACATACGCCATGGCGCTGAAGAACATATACACCTTCGGACCCACCTTCCGTGCCGAGAACTCCAACACCAAGCGCCATCTCGCCGAATTCTGGATGGTTGAACCGGAAATGGCCTTCTGTGAGCTCGACGGAAACATGGAAGTGGCGGAAGCCTTTCTCAAGTATCTCTTCAGGACGGTACTGGAGAAGTGCCCCGAGGATATGGCTTTCTTCAGCAAGTTTGTAGAAGCGGGTATGGAGCAGACCCTGCGTCAGATTGTGGAGTCTCCCTTCGCCCACATGACCTACACCGAGGCGGTAAAGGAGCTAGAGAAACACAACTCCAGCTTTGAATTCCCGGTAGCCTGGGGCAGCGACCTGCAAAGCGAGCACGAAAAGTTCCTGACTGAAGTCGTATGCAAGCGTCCGGTCATCGTCACCGACTATCCCAAGGAGATCAAGGCCTTCTACATGCGGCTGAACGCCGATGAAAAGACGGTCAGGGGCATGGACGTGCTGGTTCCTCGTCTTGGTGAGATCATCGGGGGAAGTGAACGTGAGTCGAATCTTGATGTCCTGACACAGCGCATGCTGCAGCTCAAGCTCGACCCGCAGGCTTATTGGTGGTATCTCGACCTCAGACGCTTCGGTTCAGTCCCCCATGCCGGTTTCGGCTTGGGATTCGAACGGGCCGTCCAATATATTACAGGAATGGGAAACATCCGCGATGTCATCCCCTACCCCAGAGCCCCCAAGCTCGCAGATTTCTAGCACTACCGCGGTGGAACCTTCCACCGCTATTTTTTTATTTTTTTTGTTCTCATATTCACTTGTATTTTCACTATCATTCTGATTGTTATCTTACTGGGTACACACCTGCTTGAGCATGGCCCACACAACCAATTGACTGGTTGTGTGCACCCCGCTTTTCAGGAACAAGTGTTTCTTGTGTGCAACAACGGTCGACCGTTTGACACCCAGGCTACGGGCGATGGAGGCCATGTCCTGACCGCTGAGCATAAGAGAAAGGACTTGCTGTTCGCGCCGGGTCAACAGGACAGGCTGTTCCCTGACAGAGCCTGGTTCGTTGCCGTCGGTCAAGGAGAGCAGGGCATGTTGAAGCGACGCAGTGGAACAGGAGAGGCTTCTAGTCCTGCAATGATCATCCTCGAGCAGACTGCACATCCCGATAAGTGATTGGGGGCAGAACAGGAGCAACGACGGGCAGAGGATGTGCTGCTTCAACAGAAGGGCTCTGGGCAGGTCGCGGGCGAAGCAGATCACCGGAAGAGCATACTCGACAGTTCTTTTTCCATCGAGCTTTTGGCAATCCAGCTCTAGAAAGGAGAATGCCGCTAGTCGGCTTTGCAGTTGTTCACGTTCCAAGCTCGTATGATAGAGAAGCATGACTGTTCGTTTCATTACCCTTGAAGAAGCATATACTTCCTTATTGCTTCAACATTGCAGTCAGCAGGGAATCGAACGCATCGCTGAATGCCTTGATCTGCTTGTTTCCCATACGTTCGTGTTTCTCGGCAAACAGGCCCATCTCCCTGAATTCAGTCATTGCATTTCGCACCGAGAGCCGCTGTGCCATATTCTCCCGGGTATAGGTCTTGCCGCGGTCATCGAGTACAATAAGGCCTTTCTCGACCAGACGGCTCGCGAGAGGGATGTCGTGGGTGATGGCAAGGGCCGGGAGCGAGGCATTCTCGACGATCCAATCGTCGGCGCTGTCCATACCCGGTTTTACGATGACCATCGAGATTGGGCTCCTTATCGCCCGCAGGGCCATTTCATCGATCTCTCCCGCCTCTTTTGCGGCTTTCCTGAGCTCGGAGGTATGCTGCTGATATGCAATCTCAATATCCTTCAACGGTCGGTCGGCAACAAAAAATGAGATCAGGTTCTTCCTCATGATTGCACGCAGCACAACCTGTCGGAGATTTTTCGGGCACGAATCGGCATCAACATACAACTTCAGCATGGCACTAGCCTACTGTAAAAGACAAGGTCGTGTCACCTAATGCCGAGTGGACCGTCAGTCGTGCTTTTCCGGCTTTTCCGATCGTCCTGACGTAAATGACTGCACTACCGCCGATGGTGCAGCTGGTTGCAGGGCCGGCTAGCGCAAGCGGGCCTTCAATACTGACGGTAAAGGCAATGGTGGCATAGCTTAACGGAAGAACCTGTCCCTCTTTAACGATCAACACCTGTACGGCGGCCATATCATAGGTGGGCAAAGCAAGTGAAAGAGAGGTCGTAGAACTGGTGAGCGCAAGAGTCGGAGTGAGGCCTGCCTTGAGAACCTCCACCACCTTCGCCTTGCCGTCGACCAGACCCTCGAAGCGCCAGGCTACCTCCTTGCTCCCCCAGTTGCCTACATAGGTAGTGAACAGACGCACTGCATCACCATAGTTCTTGCGGTGTCTTGCGAGAAAGAAACCCATCTTGAGGGTATCGAAAAGCGTCAGTTTTACGGCCTGCCTGCCCACCTTGCCAAGAAGGCGGGAGAGGCTCTTTCTCTGTCTTGCATTCAGGTAAGATTCAGCCTTGAGCCGGTCACCGATGAAGTCGCGGATGATGACCGGGGGATGGGCGAGGTGGGGGAATTGCTTATAGTCGGGATAAAAAACTCCAACCACCTCATCATTGAACCATAGCCGCACCGCCTCGCAGTTGGTGGCTACAACAGCCTGATCCAGGCAGGCATTGGGGTGGTCTCCCCCTTCCATGCTGGAAAGCACACACAGCATGGGTTGCTGCTCCATCTGGCTTATGTAGGCATATGCGGCGGCTTTGGGATTACGAGCCAAATCGATAACCCCATGGTAGCAAATCTGGTCACCGCTTCCGAAATTCGCATGCGTATAGTAGTCATGCATGCACCAACCGATTGCTCCCGACAGGCCGGTGGTGGATCTTCCAGCATCGAGAATGTGAAAATGCCTGAGAGCATGCTCGCTTCTCATCATCGGCGGATCGAATCGCTTACAGGGGTAGATGTGCCCGCAGTATTCGGTGACCAGATAAGGGAAACTCGAAGCACATATTTTCGTTTTTTTCTCCAATCCCCTGCCCTTGCCCGCATACGAAAAGTCGTTATAGGTGTAGACATCCTCCAAGAATTGACTGTGCTTGATGTTGCGCACACCCCCTGTCTGCCGATGAGGATCGATATGACGAGCCAGTGCATTCGTGGCTTTGTAGAGTTGCTCGTCATCCGGTGACTCATTGATTCTCACCCCCCACAGGATGATGCTGGGATGGTTGCAGTCGCGCTCGATCATACAGCGGGTATTCTCAAGGCAGGCCTTTCTCCAGACCTCCCCGCTTCCGATATGCTGCCAGCCAGGGATCTCCTCGAAGACCAACAACCCCATTTCATCACAAGCATCAAGAAAGCTGGGATCCTGCGGGTAATGGCTGGTTCGTACCAGATTCACCCCCAGCTGCTTGAGCAACAGGGCATCATGGCGCTGCAGGCTTGGAGGGGCCGCATACCCAAGATACGGGTAGTCCTGATGGCGGTTCAAGCCGACAAGCGTCAGCTTCCGTCCGTTGAGATAAAACCCGTCGGCTTTGAATTCCGCATGCCTGCTGCCGAAACGAACGACTCTTTCCTCCGCATCTGCAAGCGTCACACGAATCGTATATAGATAGGGATCGTCCAAGCTCCACTGCCTGAGCTGCAAGGCATCGAAGACAAGATGAAACAAGCCGTTTTCAACCACGGTCTCAGCGCTCGCCACCAAGGACTCACCATCCAGCAAGGAGGCTGTCACCCGCAACGAATCACTGTGCACCGCCCTTGCATGAAGTTCTGCACGATCTTTGGTGCTGCTTGTCACTGAGAGAAAGGTGATGTGCTCCTTCTCTCTGACAATCATCGTTGCCTGGCGGTAGATGCCGCAGAAGGCAAGGTAGTCCACGCTCCCCCCGAATGGGGGGAATGCGGGGTCTTCGGTCGCATCGACAACTACGGTAAGGTCGAACTCATCTATCGAACCCAGCTCAAGCGTAAAGGGAAGATAGGTGCCGAAGCTGCTGCCGACCTGCTCTCCGTTGCAGTAAAACCGTGCACTGTTTGCGATGCCGTCGAACCGGATGGAGAGCAATTGATGTGCTTCCTTTTTGACCGAGAATCTTCGTTTGTACGTCGATAATTGCTGATATGAGAGTTCTTTACGATGCCCGATCTCAAACTGGTGGGGGCTGTGCGGCAGATCCACCCGCTTCCAGGAGGAACAATCATACTCGATTTGGAGGAACGCATCCTCAAAACCTGGATAAAAACGCCAGCCATCATTGACAGCAATCTCTTGGTACATAGTCCGCCCCCTGTCTCCTGTATACCAGCCTCTTGGCCGCCAAGCAAGTGTTTATGCTTGAAACACACCGCCGTTTTGTTCTATGGTTAGCTTGTTCTGATACTTACATTATAGGAGTTCATTATGGACATTTCCCCTTTGCAGAAGGTTCGCTATGCGTACCAGCCAAAACTGCCCGCAATTCTCAGGAAGGATATCACCAGCATCGAAGCCGTGTATGGAGAACCAACCGGTGCAGCGACCGATGCTGATGCCGTCAAGGCACTGTTCCCGCATACCTATGGCATGAGCAGAGTCTCCTTTACCGAAGGCGACAACAAAGCCGTTACTGCTCAGCGAAATGTCGGCGTCATCCTCAGTGGTGGACAGGCTCCCGGAGGACACAATGTCATCAGCGGCTTGTTCGACGCCCTCAAGGCTGCAAATCCCGAGAACACCTTGTACGGGTTCAAAGGCGGCCCGTCCGGCATTCTTCAGGACTCCTACCAGATCATCACCGACGAATTCCTCGCTCCGTACCGCAACACCGGTGGATTCGACATCATCGGCAGCGGCCGCACCAAGCTCGAGACACAGGAGCAGTTCGAAGTCTGCGCCCAGGTATGCAAGAAACACAACATCAGTGCCTTGGTCATCATCGGCGGTGACGACTCAAACACTAATGCAGGTGTGCTTGCCGAGTATTTCTTGGAGAAGCAGCACGGTATCCAAGTCATCGGTTGCCCAAAGACCATCGACGGGGACCTGAAGAATGAATCCATCGAAATATCGTTCGGGTTTGATACCGCCACCAAGACGTACAGCGAGCTGATCGGCAACATCGAGCGCGATGCAAACAGTGCCAAGAAGTACTGGCACTTCATTAAACTGATGGGTCGCAGTGCAAGTCACATCGCATTGGAGTGCGCTCTTCAGACCCAGCCGAATGTATGTCTGGTCAGTGAAGAGGTCGAGGCCAACAAGCAGAGTCTGGTCAGCATTGTTGAGTATATCGCCAAGACGGTGAGCGATCGTGCACTGGATGGAAACAACTTCGGTGTGGTGCTTATTCCCGAAGGCCTGGTTGAGTTCATCCCGGAGATCAAGGCTTTGATCGACGAGATCAACCACCTCCTGGCAAAGGAAGAGGTTGCTTTCAACGCCTTGACCGACAGTGCCCAGCGCGTAGCGTTCGTCGGCAGTCGTTTGAGCAAGAGCTCGCAAACCGTGTTCTCCATTCTTCCCGATGAAATCCAGAAACAGCTGTTGATGGACCGCGACCCCCATGGAAACGTCCAGGTATCGCGTATCGAGACCGACAAGCTGCTCTCCACCATGGTCGAAACCCGCCTCAAGCAGATGAAGGCTGAAGGAAGCTATACCGGGAAATTCAGCTCGATGACCCACTTCTTCGGCTATGAAGGACGCTGTGCCTTTCCGACCAACTTTGATGCCGATTACTGCTACAGTCTCGGTTACAATGCCTTCTGCCTCATTGGATCCGGCCTGAGCGGCTACCTGAGTTCAGTCACAAACCTTTGCGCACCTGCTGAGCAGTGGAATGCAGGCGGCATCCCCATCACCATGATGATGAACATGGAAGTCCGCCACGGATCGAAGAAGCCCGTCATCAAGAAGGCGTTGGTTGAACTGGAAGGCAAGCCGTTCGCCTACTTTGCCGAGCATCGCGCTCAGTGGGCACGCAAGACCTGTTTCACCTACCCTGGAGCCGTACAGTATTTCGGACCTGCCGAGGTGTGTGACCGAACCACCGTCACCTTGGCCCTGGAGCAATCCAAATAGGTGACAACCGACACAAGACCGGGTTCTCATGCCCGGTCTTGTATTTCTCACCCGGTGGTACATATCCGCCCCTTGCCTTCCAGCTTGGCCCGATAGAGCCTGCGATCGGCAGTTTCTATCAGTGCATCCACCTGCTTTCCCTCTTCTGATAGGGCGACGCCCATACTGATCACCACTTCGACTTGTATTCCCTCAAGTTCGACACGGGTATGGCGAATGGCTTGGAACAGCCTTCTGCAGAATTCTGCATTGGTGCATTCGTGAAAGAGGATGATGAATTCATCGCCGCCGAATCGTGCAATGCCATCACTCATGCGTATATGCTTCTTAAGGCTTTCGACCAACGAAAGCAGGGCCTTATCCCCGTTCAGGTGTCCATAGGTATCGTTGATTTCCTTGAAGTTGTCGATATCGATCAAGGCAACGGCGAAGGCTTGCTCCTCCTTGCAGGTCTGGTGAAGCAGCTTTTCAAACTCCCTTCGGTTGAGCAGACCGGTAAGGCTGTCGGTGCGTGAACGGGTCTTGATCATCTGGAACTTGATCTGGTTCAGGTAGATCATCACCCCTATGATGATGCAGACCAGACTGCCTACAATTCCATACAAGAGAAGTGGTAGGGAAAACTCGATCCACGACCCTTGCGGGACGATCTGCATCCGCCATTGAAGCAGGGAGTAGGAGAGATCCATGACTACCGCTTCCTCTTTGGTCGTTGCTGCTTCACCCCAATCGAAGTGTTGTTCGTCAGAGCCGTGGACAAAGGTGAAAAACAATGTATACCCTTCACGTACATCCTCGACTCCCGCCTCCAACAGTACCTGGCGGAAATCGAAATGCAGGGTCAACAAACCCCGGACGCCGTTGGCGTCATGCAAGGCGTATCTGCTTACCAAATAGGAAGAGTCACCCCCTGCATCGAGTGGGCCGTCAAGGGTGACTTGTTGTACCTGCAGGGTATAGCCGATATGGTCCTCATACTGAGCAAGGGTCCTCAAATCGAATCCAACCTCATGCAGGACCTGTTTCGGATAGGTATCGACAACCACATTCTCCCTTGCAATTGTTGCAAAGGCAAAGGAAGGGTGGATCTGCTCCAGGTAATCCAGATACGAGGAAACCTCGGCCAGGCTCACATCAAAGCCCGCGGCAAGGCTTTCTTCCAGTCTCTGGCCGAACAAGGCGGTGAACATCTCCTGGTTTCCCATCAGCAAAAAGAGATTTTTCCGTATTCCCAGCAGTTCGGTCCGCCCTGCCTGCCTTCCCTTTTCCACAAGCCGCTCGCGCCACCCTTGGTAGAGCGTAAAGGTTATCAGCAATAGAACGATGGTAATGAGAAGGGCTTGCAGAAAAGCCATGAGAATGTGAGACTTTCTTTGCATACCGAGTATCTCATGTTGTGAGACAGGATCGTTCGATTCCGGCTTTCCCCTCATGGCACAAGTATAGGTTGCAGTACCGTCGGTCACAAGCTTTTTCGACGCAGGCTGCTTTCTGTGTGGTATACTCTGCAATCGGAGGCGCCTTCATGCTTACACTCGATATCAACGGAGTCTGGAATCTCTCTCCTCTTTCGCAAGAGACCATTGCTCCTTTTACCAAATATTTTCACACTCATCCGCACATACCCTGCACCCTTCCGGGCGATATTCACTCCGCCTTATTGGAAAGCGGTGTCATCAACGATCCCTATGTAGGAACACAGGAACTGCAGATTCAGTGGGTCGGCCGCAGTGATTGGGTGCTTGAGAGAACCTTCGAGGTACCGGAGCAGGCACTCTCGGATACGATGGCGGTTCTCACCCTTACCATGGCCGACACCATCATCAGTGTGTGGGTGAACGACAGGCAGGTCGGGTTTTGCGACAACCAGTTCAGACGATGGCGCTTTGATGTCAGCGAGGCGCTGACAAGCGGACAAAACACCATCAAGCTGGTCTTCACCAGTGCAGAGTCACATGCCATAGCGCTTGCTGAGAAGCTTCCCTACCCGATTCCTTACTCGGTTTATCCGGTTTCTGCAAAACATCGGAACCTGGTTCGAAAAACCCAATGCCACAGCGGCTGGGATTGGGGTCCCTGCATATTGAGTTTCGGTATTTACGAACCGATTCAACTCGCGTTCGTCGACGAAGGTCTTATCGAGAGCGTCACATGCGACACAAAATCTCGTCCTGATGACAGCTGGGACCTTATTGTCGAAGTGGTTTTCAATGCCCGGCGTGTGCAGAACCTTCAGTGCACTGCAGACTGTGCCGGCGCAACACAGCAGGGAAGTGTAGAAACCAAGGTCGGCCTGAATAAAATCACCTTTCATTTAGTGTGCAACAAGGTGCACCGATGGTGGCCCAATGGAGAAGGCAAGGCGGTTCTCTATCAGCTGGAGCTGGCCATAGGCGCTCAGAAGGTGACCAAACGCATCGGCTTCAGGACGCTTGAGGTCAAGACGGAGGAGGATGCCGAGGGTGGAAAAGGCATGGTGTTCTCGGTCAACGGAAGGGATATCTTCGCCAAGGGAGCCAATTGGATCCCCCTTGATGCGTTCATGGGAAGGCTGACCAGAGAACGCTACGAACAACTGCTCCAGTATGTCATGGATGCGAATATGAACATGCTCCGCGTCTGGGGCGGCGGGTTGTATGAGAAAGAGGATTTCTACGAGCTGTGTGACGAGAAGGGCATCCTGCTGTGGCAGGACTGCATGTTCAGCTGCTCCATGTACCCTTCCGATCGGGCCTTCCTTGCGAGCGTTGAAGCGGAGCTACGGTATCAGGTGCCTCGTCTGCACGATCACCCCAGCCTTGCCCTGTGGTGCGGAAACAATGAGGATTTGGGAGCCATCAGCTGGTACGAGGAGTCGGCCAAGAACCGCGACCGCTATGTCATCGATTACGACCGGCTCAACGAAGGAGTCGTCGGCAAGGTCATCAAGGAACTCGATCCCGGCCGCACTTGGTGGCCAAGCAGTCCCTCGGCCGGTGAAGGCGATTTCTCGGACAACTGGCACAGCGACAAGCGCGGGGATATGCACTTCTGGTCGGTCTGGCACGAGGGCAGAAGCTTTGAAGAGTACTACTCGATCAAGCCCCGGTTCGTCAGTGAGTTCGGCTACCAGAGTTTCCCCTCGCTGTCCACCGTCGCGACCTATGCCCAACCATCGATGTGGAACCTGACCAGCGTCGAGATGGAACACCATCAGAAGAATCCACGGGGAAACTCGATCATCATCGAGAACTTCAGCCGCTACTACCGTTTCCCCACCAGCTTCGAGCAGATGCTCTACCTCAGCCAGGTGCAGCAGGCTGTCGCGATGAAGATGGCTATTGAATACTGGAGAACCACCATGCCCCACTGCATGGGAACGTTGTTCTGGCAGCTGAATGACAACTGGCCGGTGGCCTCCTGGTCGTCCATCGACTATACCGGCAAGTGGAAACTGCTTCACTATGCAGCAAAGCGCTTCTATGCACCCGCCCTTCCGATCGCCTATCAGAAGGAAGACGGCAAGGTCGAGGTCTACATCGTCAACGATGGGCCGAAGGCCATAGAGGATGCCAAACTCTCGGTGAAGTTCAGCACCTTTGATGCACAGAAACTCGGCAAGCAGGAGTATCGTCTTACCATCGAAGCAAAGAGCAGCACCCACATGTGCACCATCGATTTGAAGAAGAAGCCCAAGCTGGACCGAAACAAAACCTTCATCTATCTCAAGCTCAAGAGCGACGACCTGTACATGGAGAACTGCCTGCTTCTGGACAAGCCGAAAGCCTGCGAGCTTGTCGACCCCCAGCTGCAGACGCAGGTCGAGAAGGCAAGCGGAGGCTTTGCCGTTACAGTCAGCTGCACCTACCCTGCTTTCGAAGTAGCCCTCGATGCGCAGGACTTGAAGGGTGTGTTCAGCGACAACCTCTTTGCCATCCGGCCTACTGCGCAGAAGGTGGTCTTCTTCAAGACCCATGAGAAGGTGACACTCAAGCAGTTCAAGGAGAAGTTGAAGGTCTTCGACCTGTACGGCAGCAGCAAATAAAAGCAAAACACCTGTCGGGCAACTTGCAGGTGTTTGTTTTAACACGTATAAAACTAAGAAAAAATGTTTCCTTACTCGGCGGATAAAAAGCAGGAAGGCCATTACAACCTTCCTGCCCTGCAATCAAAACAAACAGTTACTGATTCTTCTTCCAGGTATCCCAAGCTTTCTGGACTTCAGCAGCCACCTGCATCGGAGTCTTTGAGCCAAGACCGATTTCCTGCAGCCCTACGTTGATTACGTTGTACACATCGCTGTGCAGAACACCGTCAACAACCGGGGTGATCGGGGTATGCGCGGCGTAATAGGCAGCTCTCTTGGCAATGAACGGCTCAAGATTCTTCTCTTTTACGACTTTTTCAACATCAACGTTGAGGTTGGAGGGGAAGGAAGCACCGGTTGAGAGGCGGTAGGTCTGTACATACTCGCCCTGCAGGTACTTGATCAATCTCCAGGCAGCCTCTTCCTTGGCTGAGCCGGCGGGAATGTTGGCGCTCATGCCCCAGCCGGTTCCCATGACACCGCTGTTGGAGTTATGGATGACTTCACCGGGAAGATTGGGAATAACCATCAACTCGAAATCACTCTGCTGCAATGCGGGGCTGATCATAGCCTTGCCGGTGGTGATATCGGTCTGGAATGCACCGGTGGACCAGTCACCGTCGATGTAGAACGCAGCCTTGCCTGTAGCAAAACTACCACGGGATGAACCGTAGGGGCTGGTCAGGCTGTTGCGGTTGATCATACCGGACTTGTACATGTCCTCGATCAAGGCAAGAGATTTGACGAACCATTCATCGGTGAAGGAAATCTTGCCGGCAGCAAGTCTGTCGTACCAGTCGATGCCGCCGAAGCGACCGACTACCATGGAGAAGAGACAGCTCTGCATTACCCAAGCGTCCATGTTGTCCATGGCGATCAAGTCGATGCCCTTTGCCTTCAGAGGGGCAACCATTGCCTTCATGTCAGCATAACTCTTGGGCATGGCAAGACCGTTGTCGCGAAGCACCTTGGTGTTGACATAGAGCATGTGCGTTGTGGTAACACCGTTGGGCAGCATGGCTAGGTAGCCGGCGAACTGCGGAGCAACCGTTGCGGGATTGTACTGGTCGAACAGGCCGTCCTTCTCGAGGAAGGGCTTGAGATCCTTCACACTCCTGGTGGTGTGCAGGCTGGTCGAACGCCCACTGGGCCACATGTACAGTACATCGGGCACCTGACCGCTGGCAACATACGCTTCGGTCTTCTGATGGAAGGGTTCGTTGAACAGATCCTCACGAACGATCTTGATATCAGGGTTCTCAGCTTCAAACTTGTCCCAAACCATCGTAATGTCATTTGCGCTGTTTGGTTCAGACATGTCGATGTAGTTCAGCACGGTCAGCTCAATCTGCTTGCCTGCTGCTGCATCTTCCTTCGTTCCCTGTGCAAATACCGATGTCACGACCATCAGTAATGCAAGAGCCAATACGGAAACTCTCTTGAATCCAGTCATTTCTACCTCCTAATGACCTACTCTACCTGCGTTTGGAAGAATCCTCACGCTTTCTCTATTCCACCACCCCATACAGGGTGAAGTACCAAAATTCATTAGTTCATACTTTGTACAAACTAATGCTACCATGCCCAACATAGGCTGTCAAACAAATTCCTTTGTCAGCCCTTCACCGCTCCTGCGGCAACTCCCTTGGTTATCTCTTTTCGGAAGGTCAAGTAGAAAACAAGCATGGGGACCAGACCGATGACCAAGGCTGCAAACTGTTTTCCAAAGTCACTTGAGAGCGCCCCTGCAAACTTTTGGACACCAACAGGAAGGCTCTTCAATGCATCGCTGCTGGTCAAAATATTGATCAGCATGAACTCATTCCACGTCCCGGTCACCGTCATGATGGCGACGGTAACCGCAACGGGTGCCGCCATGGGAACGATAATGGAAATGAATATTTTCAGATAGGTCGCCCCGTCGATTCTTGCCGATTCGACCAACGCATCGGGAATCGATTTGATGAACTCCGTACCAAGATAAATGCCCATCGGCATGGCGATTCCGATGTACGGAATCAGGACGCCCAGGGTTGTATTGTACAACCCCACCCAATTGATGATGAGAAAGAGAGGCACCATGATCGACTGCAGTGTCAGCAGCAGCCCGATGACAAACGAGCCGTGAAGGAATTTGGTTGCACGGTTGGGAATCTTGGCAAACGCAAACCCGGCCATGAAGGAGAACACCAAGGTTGCAACCATCGTGATGCCGGTGTAGATGAAGCTATTGAGGATCAAGCGGGGAAACTTACCGCGAATCCAGGCATCCTTGTAGTTGACCAGCACCCAGTCCTTGGGGAAACCCAACTTGTTCATCTGAAACTCGGTGGTGGTCTTAAAGGAGTTCATGACCAACCACAGCAGTGGGTAGATCGCCATCACCGTGAAGAAAATCATTACTGCGTAGGTAAAAACCATATTGATTTTTGCACCGACTGATTTCGTATCCTTGATATCGTTCATACCCTACTCCTTCCCACCAAATTTGTGTTCCACCCACTTGGTAAGACCGATGAGGGAGAAGCTGATGATCACCATGACCGTACTGATTGCATTGGCCAACGGATAGTTCGGAGCGCCCTTGAAAGCCTTGTCGAACATATAAATGGAGAGGACGGTGGTCCGGTTCGCCGGTCCCCCGCCGGTCATGACATAGATCAGGTCGAAGCTCTTCAGCGACCCGCTGATGGCAAGGATCGCCGATACGACCAGTACCCCCGATAGGGCCGGAAGGATGATGTAGCGCAACGTCTGCCCCTCGGAAGCCCCGTCGATGCGAGCAGCCTCGATGACTGCGCTGTCGATCTTCTGCAGATTGGCGATGAATATGATCATATACATGCCGGTGTACATCCAAAGAATTACAAAAAGCACGGGAAGGAGGGGATTGCTGCTGATCCCAAACTCATAGCCGGGGTTGAACAGCCGTACCAACTCGGGAAAGGCTCCATACGGGGCGAAGAAAGACTTCCACAAAATACCGATGACGACGGTGGAAATAACAGTGGGAAGGTAGATCATCGTCTGAAAGAAATCCCCCTTCCTCACCAGACCCCGATGCAACACATAGGCAAGAAAAAAGCCCAGGGGAATCTGGCCGAAAACCGAAACACAGACAATCCAAAGATTATTCTTCAAAGCAAGGTAGAAATATTCATCCACAAACAGCCGGCCGTACCATTTGAAACCAACGATCGAGACAGGCTTTCCACCGAAGAGCCTGCCTCCATTGTAGTCGGTCAGACTGAGAATAACGGAAAATATGGTAGGAAAAGCCATGACCGAGATATACACCAAAAAGCCGGGGAGAACGAGGGTCCAATACGCTCTCCTCTGCTCCTTTTTCGCGTCAGCAAGCGTATGCACTTTAGGCATTCCTAACCTCCAAACGTGGTTTTCTATACGTTTTTTTCATGGGATACGCTTGAGCGATCACATCCTCCCAATCAAAATGAGTACGACTTTCAATCTCGGAAAGCTCGGGAACTGCAAACAACTTTTGCAAAAACATCATGGCAGCTCCTTTTGCAACCACAGACTCATCCTGGGTATCGAAAATGAGCTTGCAGTTGACCTTCTTCAAGACATCCAGGAACTGCGGGCAGGAATCACAGAGCAAGTCCCGGATCTTCTGTTCATCCGAGAAAGGTTTGCCGTGAATAAAGAACACCCTGGGATCGAAGACCGAGAGAACAGGTACAAGAGAACTGAAAAGGTCGATCATCCAGACTTTCCATGCCTGCTCATCGGAAACCGAGCGGATCAACAGGTCCTCGGGCAAACCTGTCTGCCCGATGTTGTGGCCGCGCCAGCTCAAGGTGCAAATTTCACCGCTGCTGTGGTGGGATCCATGATACACCTTGCCACCGATCGAGAGGCCGAGTCCAACACCGATACCGGCACGATCGCCGAATTGATAGCTTCCTTCATGGTAGTCGGCTATCATGCACATGAAATCACCCAGGTTAACATTTCGGTTTATGGTCATCTCCAGCCACGCAGTACAGTTGGCGTCATTCTCAACAAAGACCAATACATCATAATTCTTCGTAAAAAAGGAGTAGAAATCGTAGTTCCTGAGGTCGAACGGTTCAGCATAGATGATCATCCCGTTCTCAGCATCAACAATACCGGGAATGCCCGCCACTACTGCCAGAAGAGGAATGCCGAGCTTGTCGATCTGCTTCAGGACAATATCCATCAAGTAGGTGATGATACCATCGAAATCCACCTCGGGGAGTTTTCCCTTGTCTTGGAACAAGAGACTGCCGGTAATGTCGAGGATGACGGCACGGTAATGGGACGGCTGGATGTCAAATCCGACCACACACCCGAATTTCTCATTGAGCCTGAGGATGATAGGCTTACGTCCGCCACGGCTCATACCGCTTCCTTCCTCACCTTCATAGACGACTTCATCGTCGATGAGGGCGGAAATGATGTTGGTCACCGTCGAACGATAGAGGTTCAACTCACGCGCGATGTCGACCCTGCTGATTCCTGGACTCTTCCAGATGAGCTGAGCAACCAATGAGGTGTTAGCATTCTTTTGGAAATTGTTGTTGTTGATTCTCATAAGCCTCGGTATACTTGGTCTAAGACCTAGGTGGTTGCGAAAAACACTCCAAATAGTTTGTTCGCTCTCTGTACAAACAAAGCCTACCATCGGCCAAAGCTCCTGTCAAGCAGATTCTCTTTACCAGTTTGTACAACGTTTGAACTTGACTTGCAGCCAAAGCCATGGTACCAAGAATCCATGCATACACATCATAGTTATAAAGCAAGCGACCTCATCGTTCCCCAACCCACTCGAATCGAGGACAGGGAAGGCAGCTTCCGCCTTCATCCCCGCATCGCCATCGCAGCAGAGAAAGGATTTGAAGAGGTGCACCGTTTCGCCCTCGAACTTTTCGGCTGCAAGGCGGGCGGTGAGGATATACTTTTCAAGTACCAACCAGACATGCAGCAGGAAGCGTACATCCTGACCATCAGCAAAGTTCAGATTGTGATCAAGGCTTCCACCGACGAGGGAGCTTTCAGGGGTTTGAGCACCGTTCGAAAATTAGCCCTGCTCTCGGGTAATCAACTGCCGTGTTGCAAGGTAGAGGACCAACCGGAATTTGTGTGGCGAGGATTCATGATCGACTGCAGCAGGCATCAGTTCACCCCGAAATTCTTGAAAAAACTCATCGACGTTGCTTCCCTGTTCCATCTCAACCGCTTTCATTGGCACCTCACCGACGACCAAGGCTGGCGAATCCCTCTTGACGGGTGGCCCAAATTGGAGAGCATTGCCAGCAAGCGGAAAGAGTTGAATTATTCCGACGGCAGGACATACGGAAGGTTGTACAGCAAAGAGGAAATCCTTGATGTCCAGGAGTATGCACATAAGCGTCATATAGTGGTGGTTCCCGAGATCGAGACTCCAGGCCATGCATCAGCATTGCTGGCAGCCTATCCTGAGTTTGGATGCACCGGCGGTCCGTACGAAACACAGGACCGCTGGGGCATTTTCGATGAGGTCATGTGTGCCGGCAGCGATGAGGTCATTGATTTTCTTTCGGATGCAATCAGCCAAATCGCCGAACTCTTCAGTGATCCATACATTCACATCGGCGGTGACGAGTGCCCTCATACGGCATGGGAGGAGTGCCCCCGCTGTCAAGCGCGTATGAAACAGCAGGGTCTGACCGATGCTCGGTTCTTGCAAAGCTGGATGACAAGCAAGGTATGCGAGATGGTACACAAAGCAGGCAAACGCCCCATCGGTTGGGACGAGGTGCTCGAAGGAACCGAGCAGCTCGGCCTTCCCAAGGATCTGATAGTCATGTCATGGCGGGGTCTCGAAGGAGGCCTTGAGGCAAGCAGGCGCGGCCATGAGGTGATTATGTGTCCCAATACCGCCGGCTGTTATTTCGACTACAAGCACCAGGACAGTGAGGAGGAGATGGGAAACCTGGGGGTGAGCACCCTCAGGCAGGTTGCCGGATTTTCCTGCACACCGGATTCCATGGACGCGCAAACCAGAGCAAATGTGCTCGGCTCGCAGGGAAATTTATGGACCGAGAAGGTCACCACATCCCGTCAGGCCGAGTACCTTCTCTTCCCCCGTCTCATGCTTTTGGCCCAACAGCTGTGGAAGAAGGAGGACGCAGAGAAGCTGCTGCAGAAACGACCCATATTGATAAAGCTGTGCGATATGCTCGACATTGCGTGTTATCGTGGAGAATAAACAAAATATATTGTGAGAATCCACCGTGTGTGCTATGAATTGAATACACCTTCTGGTGGATTTTCTCTATGCAGGCCCTGCCTCCGTTGGACGGCGGGCCTGCGTTGTATTGCGAGCAAAACAAAGGCACCAGAGTTTCCGCCCTGATGCCTTATAATTGTTCCTGAGCCTTCCCTACTCGCCCTTTTTCAGCAAGTCCTTGGGAATATGAATCAAATGGTCCTCGCTCTCCCGATACATGGTTGCAATGAAGCCGATGATGCTGACCAATTCACTCTTGGTCTTCACCGCCAGCTCTTCTGCGAGGGGACGTATCTCATCCTTGAAGGCTTGAAACTTCACTTTGACCAGCTCATGACTGCCCAAGGCCTCGTCCATGGCTGCTATCACCCGCTCTTCCAAACCACTCTTGCCGACCATGACGACCGGCTTGAGGGTGTGAGCCTGTGCCTTCAGAAAACTTCGTACACTGCTGTTCATACTTGATACTATACTTAGTCCTTGTACTTTTGTGCAACTACGAAGCGCTTTACTTTTTTCGTACTCGTCATTTCAAGCGGTTCATCGATGACATTTACACGGGTGATCTTCTTATAGGACTGCAGCTCCTTGTTCACCTCGGCGACAATCTGGTTGATGCGTTCCTCAATCTTCTGCTTCGCCTGATCGCCATGCTGCTTTGCCATCTCGTCGGTCCACTTCTGTGCCGGGTAGACCAGAGCACGGATACCTTCACTCTTGGTCTTCTTGTCGGTCAGATAGCCCAGGACACAGATGGTCTCGATTTCACTGTAGAGCTGGAAGTGGTCCTCGATCTCCTCGGGGAATACATTCTTACCGCCGTCGGTGACAATGATATTCTTTGCACGCCCGGTCAGGTACAGGTACCCCTGGGCGTCCTGATGTCCGACATCACCGGTATTGAGCCAACCATCCTCAAGCACCTCTGCGGTAGCCTCGGGATTATTGTAGTACCCCTGCATGACCATGGGTCCCTTGAGATAAATGATACCATTGCCATCACTATCGGGATTTACAATCTTTACTTCAACCTGGGGTACGTTCTTGCCGACCGAAGTCTCGATATAGGCCTCCACCGGATTGAGATGGGTGATCGGGCTGGTTTCGGTCAAGCCGTAGCCCTGAACGAAGTCGATGCCCAGCTGGTTGAACATCTTGAAGGTGCTGGCAGGCAGCGGACCGCCGCCGCTGATACAGATGCGGTTCTTATCCAATGAAAGTTTCTTGAGCAGGAAACCGAACATCTTCTTGCCTACATTCACCTTGAAAACCTTCTTCAGCAATCCCGAAACACTCATCAGGAAACGGATGATGCCATACAGTACAATACCCTTTTCCCGTACACCGTTCATCAAGGCTGCAATCATCTTGTTGAAGAGCATGGGAACGGCAAGGAACATGGTAACCTCGCCTTCCTTCAATTCCTTGAGCACTTGGCTGATGATCAGCTTCTTGCCAAAGACAATGGAAGCTCCTACGCTGATGGCCTCAAAGAAAACAGCCATCATGGTATAGGCATGGTGGATGGGGAGAATGGCATAGAATACATCGGTGGGATACAGGGTCATGTTGCCCTGGGCCAGGTAGCAATCGCTCACCATGTTGCGATGGCTGAGCATGACTCCCTTGGGAGTGCCGGTTGTTCCGCTGGTGAACAGGATGGCAGCAGTGTCTTCGCTTTGAGCCTTGTGACGTTTTACTTCCTTCGCATCCAGTTCCAGCACAAATGGATACTCTTTCGTCGGCTCCAAGCTGATGGTATCAGTCAAGCCGAGCTTGTTGTCACTATCGAAATTATCCAGCCTTTCAGGATCTGCGAACAGGATCTTCACCCCGGCAAAATCCATCAGCTTGATCATGTCCTTATCGCTCAGGGTACTGTCAAGGGGAACCACAATCGCTCCACTGAACAGGATGCCGAGATAGGCAATAGCCCACTCGGGGCTGTTCTTGCCCGAGACTGCAACCTTGACATCCTTTCCCACTCCTTTGGAAGCGAGGTAGTTGGCCACCTTCACTACATGCTGATGCGCTTCGGTGTATGTGAATGATTCCTTTTTGGGAACGAAGGCTGTGAAGCATGTATTAGCAGGATAGCGACGTACCGAAATTTCAAACATTTCCACAATAGTGGGCCATTGACCTTGGAAAGCCGTACCGCGGTACTCGTCCAGAAAATCCCACGGTTTGGGCGCAAGTTTCTGCTGTGCCATATTTCATCTCCTCGCTATTACAATACAACTTACTATACTATAGGCGGAAGAATTGCATAAAATCAAGATTATCGTGACAGAAATTCATTATGCGTCATTGTGTAATGCTCAAATCGCCTTCTCCCTGCATCTTTTTATCGTAACAGCAGAAACGCTGCGGTTGTACATCCAAGCAGATGCTCAATTCGGCCGGACGGAGGAAAATACTCTCTTTCAGCCAATATCGCCCTCGGCGATTTTGGGCTGATTCTCCCCATTTGCGAGAAAGCTCCGATTCTCCCCATTTGCGTTGACCAAAACAGGAGTTGCGTCTACAGTTTACGACGAGGTATATACTACATGGTAATTTCGTGCTTTCACGATGTAGTCCGCTTCATGGAGAGTTTTACCAATCTAGAGAAGCAGACGACGCATTATACAACCAGAACGTACCGCTTGGACCGCATGCACTCCCTGCTTGCCTACCTGGGTCACCCTGAGCTGTCATTCAAGAAAATCCATCTGGCTGGATCAAAAGGCAAGGGCTCGACTGCAAGCTACCTTGCCAGTGCACTGACTGCTTTGGGCTATAAGACAGGCCTCTATCTCTCCCCCCACCTGGTGGACTACCGCGAGCGTTTCAGCCTCAGTGGAACATTTTTCAACGACGACCTGCTGGTGCAGACCGGAATAGAACTGCAGGAACAGTTGAATGGATTTCATTTTTCAGACCAGTGGGGAGAGACCGATCCGACTACCTTCGAACTCTACACCGCCTATGCCTATCTGCTCTTCAAGAACAGCGGCTGTGAATGGGCTGTCATCGAAACCGGCTTGGGCGGACGGTTGGATGCAACCAACACCATTGTTCCCGAGGCATGCGTGCTCTGCCCAATCGAGCTCGAACATACCAAAATCCTGGGCGATACCATCGAGAAAATTGCAGCAGAGAAAAGTAAAATCATAAAAGCGGGAGTGCCCGTGTTCATCGGATTTGAAGAGGATGCGGCCATGTCGGTCTTCCTTGCCGAAGCACAAGCGCAAAAGAGTGAAACCCACCTGCTTTGCGACGCCATCGAATCGCTTTCGAGCAAGACCACCACCGAGGGTGAGCTTGTGCAGTATGCATGGAAGGATGGAAGAAAGGAGCAATTGCTGCTTTCGATGCGCGGCGGTGTACAGGCACAAAACAGCGCCCTCGCCCTGCTCGTGCTCAGGACCTTGGGACTGTATAGCGACAAGGTCCTGCCGGCCATCGAGAAGAACCAGATCCCCGGCCGCTTCCAGCAGCTGGCCGTCTCTCCCTGCCTGTATGTAGACGGGGCTCATACCACCCACTCGCTGCAGGCGCTGCTGCAGAGTTTCAAATCATTGCATGGATCTTCTGATAAGAATACCATCATCTACGGGGCTCTGGAGGACAAGGACCACCGGCATATGGCAAACCTTGTACTCGACCATTTCCAGCAAATAATCATCAGCAGACCCGGAACCTATAAAAAGAGTGACATCACCGGCATGTTTGCGTTGTTCAACACCCTGGCGGAGCAACGGTCCCACAGCTATCAGATTCTGTTGATCGAAGACAACATGGAAGCGCTCAAGGCTGCGTACAAGATGACTGCGGATACCGATGCCATCCTGGTTTGCGGATCATTCTACCTCGCCGGCGGGGTGAAAGCCGCCTTTGAGCAGATACGGAGTGCCTATGAGTCTCAACTGGCGTGAAATAGCGCTCATCCTTGAGGAGCTTCCCTTGGTCGGAAGTTCGCTTCAGCAAACCATCCAACACGATTTCCACTCGCTGAGTTGGAACTTCTACCACCAACAGGCTGGTCGGTGGACGCTCTACACTGAGCTTGGAACTCCTTTTTCCCGCCTGCATCTGGCAAGCGAGGCCCTGAGCATCGCCCAACAAGGGAAAACGGCCAAGCTGCAGCGATTCATCCAGTTTCTCAGAGCCAATGTGGAAGGTTCCAAGGTGATCGAGGTCTCCCAGCATGGCTGTGACCGCCTTGTGTTTCTCAAGCTGGACAACCATGGTACGATTCTGCATCTCTATCTGCGTTTCTACAGCGGTCCGGGGGCCAACATCATCATCACCGATGAGCAAGACATCATTTTGGAGCTCCTCTACCGCCGTCCCGGCAGAGGGGAGCAGAACGGACTGCCGTTCTTGTTGGGAGAGCCAAAAACAGATGTCGACGACTCCTTCACCGTCAGGCCTCGTACCGACTCCTCGTTCAATCGCCAGATCGAGCAGGAGTACGGCAGCCAAAGCAACGAGCTGACCTTTCAGGAACTCCAGCACAAGGTGCAGGCCAAGCGCGACCGCGAGCTGAAAACACTCAGAACTACCTTGGCCAGTCAGATGCACACACTCAAAGCCAGTGAAGGGTATGAGCGGCATAAACAGACGGCTGACCTGCTCAGTGCCTACCAACATCTTTTGCAGGACAACCAGAGCAGTATAGAACTTGAGGATTGGGAAACCGGGTATACACGGGTCATTGAACTTGAACCCAAACTCAAGGGAAGGGAGAACATCCTTCTCTACTACGATAAGTATCAGAAAGCCAAGGGTGCATATGAGAATGCCCTGACCGAGGTTGAGAAGGCGAAAGAACAGCTTGATGAGTGCGAAGCTCACTATGCTCGACTTCTCGACCCTTCCATGGAGCACCAGGCGGCCGTCAGGGCGATGAAGCGCGAACTTGCAGGATCCCTGACCAAGCAGCAGGATGCACATCAGACTCCGGGCCTGACCATCCAAAGCGGACAGTTCACCCTGCTGGTCGGCCGAAATGCAAAGGAGAACGACGAATTGCTCCGCCGCTATGCCAGAGGCAATGATTACTGGATGCATACCCGCGATGTCCCCGGAGGGTATGTTTTCATTAAATACCTCAAGAACAAAACAGTTCCCTTGGAGGTCCTCCTCGATGCTGCAAATCTGGCCATCGTATTCAGCAAGGCGAAAAAAGAGGGAAAAGCCGACCTCTATTACACCCAGGTCAAACACCTGAGAAGGGCAAAAGGCGGAAAGACCGGCTTGGTGTTGCCAACCCAGGAAAAAAACTTAAGTGTAACACTGGACGAAACCAGGCTGGCACGATTACTTTTGGAAGATGACAATGCTTGAATCCCAACACCACATGATTTTTTACCCGGAAGACCGTACAAAGCTTGATGAGTGTACAAAACGCAGGGCAGGAACGACCTCAAGCTGCTCCTTGCCGACTGCCATTCTTGTACCCCACGCTTCCTACCCCATGGTATGCGAGGCACTGCATCGGTCATTCGAGCAGGCCCAGGATCTCAAGCCTTCAACGGTTGTTTTTCTCGGTCCTTTGCACCAGGAAGTGCTGGCTGAGCATGAGCCCGCCTTCCTCTTCACCCCTCAGTCGGAAAGCATCGCCATTGCCTCTCATATCCATCACTTTGACATCGCGCTGGCTGCCGACCTCAACACTCGATTTGCCGGCCATGTGATGAGCGAGGACAGTTATTTCACCGAAGAGCCGGCACTCGAGCTGACCCTCCCCTTCATACAAAGCTACTTTCCGGATGTTCCGGTGCTTGCCCTTCTCTGCGGCAACTGCGATAAGGAGAGACTTACCACGTATGCAAAGGTGCTTGAACATTGTACCAATGCACAGAACAATGTGCTGTTCATCGTATCGGCCAATGCAAACGCCCTTCTGCCCGCAACCGAGGCTGCAAAGCATGCTGCGGCATTTATAGAAACTCTGAAGCAAGGATCCAGCCTAAGCGAGGGTCTTCGCATGCACACCATCAGCAGCTGCAACACCGCCGGTTTGGATGCAATCGGCAGGCAGAGGTGGGGCCGACAAGGTTGGAATATCTTGGGGATGTTCTTACGTGGAAGAGAGCATGCAAGCATCAGAGCAGAACCCGATGAGAATGAAAAACGCGTTTGGCACATCAGTGCCGTACTAGGAGCCCACCATGCGAACCAATGAAACCTTTGAACACGAAATAGATGGAAAACCCATGCGCCTGATCGTCATCGGCGGACAGAGTATGGAACTGCCCACCTATCTTTTACAAGGGGAAAAGGCGCAAGGGTATGTATACAAAGATGGAGCACTGAAAAGCTGGTTTTGGAAAGGTTTGACGGTGGTCGACGGCAAGCGCTGCCTCTATTTCGATCCGTTGGACATCTTCGCTTTCGAGCAGATTGCCAGTACAAAGCGAGACCGTGCCCTACATTTGGTACGAGATTTGGCAAAGGCCCTGATGCTCCTGCCCTCCTCCTTTCTGGACCTGAGCAGCGGCATCCTTCCGCTGTGGAGAATATGGGGCGTCGAGGATGGAAGCCTGCTCATTCTTCCCCAGGATGTAGCAGACCTCTTTGCATCCTGTGCCGACGAACAGATGCGCTTCTTCCATATCGGAGCTTGGGTTCACCATGGCATACACGCCCCCTTCTCCCTAATCGACCAACTCACGTCCTTTCTCTACTTTGCCGCCACAGGATTTCCTCCCTTCGCCGATAAGAACACCCGTGAGGATGCCTTCCGGCCGCTTCCGCTCAATCTATGCCCGGTCAACCTCGATAAAGCCACCACCGCCTTCATCGACAAGACGTTGTCCTTGAGCCTGACAAAAATGCGTGATTTCACCGGTAATCAAGAGAGTCAGAAAGCGCTCTCGCACTTCCTTGAGCAAACCGAGCGGCTGGAGTGGAACCTTCCAAACCTGGAGCACGCCAAAAAGCGGGAGGATTTATATGAGGTGGGGGCATGCGCTTCATTTTTGGATGCCCAAAAGAAGCGGGCGAAACGCAAGATATTCTGGAGAAAGAAAGGCTGGATCGTCATCACCGTGGCGGTTAGTGTTTTCGCAATAGCATACTTCACCACCAGCCGCATCCGCATCGCACTCACTCCCCCGTATACAGCCGGCATGAGCCCTATTACCTTGATCGAGGAGTTCTATGCCGGCCAAAATGCACTGGATCTGCAGAAAATGGAAGCCTCGCTTGCAAAGAAGACAAAAAACCCGGCAAGCATGGAGGTGACCAATCTGTTTGTCACCCGACAGACAAGACAGGCTTATGAGGGGATCAACACCCAGATAGATCCGAACCGCTGGATCAGCGAAGGAAAGCCTGCCATCCTTGAAGGAACCTTCCTCTATGGGGTTGCCGACATCTCTGTACGAGCAATCAATGAAAGCACCTACCTTGCGACCGGCGTGCTTTACACCCCTTACTCCTACCAGGATGAGAGCGAGAGAGCCGAGCAAACGGAAAAAGGCATACCAATATACACCTACCGTCTCGAGCAACAATTCACCATCGAGATGGGTAAGCGCGGGTGGTATGAGATTACGGACATCAGCTCTGTCGGGGTTCAGTCATTGGGAAAAATCGTGGTTCCTACCTATTCGAGAACTGAAGGTAGCGCTCAATCTCGTTGAGAATCGAACTCTTATCTTCGGGATCGAACCACTTTGCATCAGTAAAACTCTTGAAGAACGTCATCTGCCGCTTCGCATAGAAGCGGCTGTTTCGTTCAATCTGGTCGGCAATGATGGAATGAGACCACTCGCCGTGTTCCATGGCCTGGAAAAATTCACGATATCCTATTCCTTGAAGGCCGGGCCACCAAGACTCTGCACCCATTCTTAACAGGCCACGGATCTCATCAACCAGACCCTCGTCGAACATGGCTTGCACCCGGAGGTTGAGCCTGTGCCTAAGAACCTCGCCTTGGCGATAGAGGCCTATGACCAAGGGCCGCATGCCATTGCGTGGCGTGGAAGGAAGGGAAAAACTGCTCAGCGGCCGACGGCAAGTCTCCCAGACCTCGAGAGCACGGCTTACCCGGTACATATCACTGGGGTGGATGCGCCCGGCACTGACGGGATCGACGTGCTGCAGGTATTGGTACGCCCAGGTCCTGCCTTCCTGTTCAATACGTTGAGCCAATGCATTGCGAATGGTTTCATCACTGGGGGGGGCTTCACTGAGCCCGTAGAGAAAGTGCTTGAAGTAGTAGGCGGTTCCCCCGCTGATCACAGGAATTTTTCCCTGCTCGTGAATCAGAAGACAGGCCTTGTCGGCTTCCTCGATGAAGTTGCCGACCGAGAACTGCTGCCAGGGGTCGCGAATGTCGATCAAGTGGTGTTCAATGGCACAGCGGACCGCCTGGGATGCCTTGGCGGAACCAATATCGAGATAGCGGTAGACTTGAATCGAATCTGCATTGATAACAGAAAACCTCTGCGGATCAAGATCCAGCAGAAGTTCTGTCTTTCCGACCCCCGTGGGGCCGAAGATGAAAATACTGTGTTCGAATGCGTTACTCTTCGTCGGGTGTTTCGAAATGGATTTCACCTTTCAGAGCTCTCGTGAGGACTTCACTGACAATCTTGCCATTGTTCTCCTCGATTTCTTTTCCGCCGCATCCGGGATTGCTCAGGATATTCGCCTCTTTGATCGCCACGCAAGTAATCTGATAGATATTGCCCTCATAATCAATAAGGCTGTTCAATGGAATGCTCACCGTTCAACTCCTTGTCCCTAAAAGACGGTAATAATACAACTCTCTTATCATAGAGATTTTCCCTAAAAATGTACAGACCTTAGAAAACCTGACGGTAGCCGAAGCGTACATACTGCCTGACCATGTCCTGAACCACCGGATCGACTGCCGTTCCTTGAGCGGTTATCCAAGGCAGATACGAGCCCTCCACAAAGACAATTCCCCTGGAGAAGAGGAACTCATAGGAAAGTGAAAGAGCAAACCCCAACCCCAGCTCATAGCCGACGTCCGACTCCCATCCTATGCGGGCTTTCAGGCCCAGGCCGATCATCACCGGAGAGAGATGTGCGAGCCTGTAGAGCATCGTCGTCTCTACACTGGGAGTCTTGAAGGACGGCTGGGTCGTCGGCAGACTCAAAGCCAGGTTCTGCTCAAAGGTTCTGCTGAGCATTCCCACCTCCACGCCGGTTGACATCAACGATTGGGAAACTCCTGCATAGGGTCTTGCCCAAAGGCTGAAACTTCCCAGAAGGAGGATGATGACAAGCGTAGTTCTAGCGTGCTTCACGGGCCCTGGCCTCCTTGATGATGAGCCGTGCAACTTCCTCGGCTTCCAATGCGGAGGTATCGATCACCATGTCCGCAAACGATGTGTCGCTGTTGTCGATGTCGTACAGCCGCTTGTACCGTGCACTGTCGTTGGCGTCACGACGCCTTGTCTGTTCGAGGCGCTCTTCAAGGGAGCCTCCCTCCCGTTGGGTAATCCTGCGGGCCCGCTCGAGTGAACTTGCAGTGAGGTAGATCTTCAAGTCCGCCTCCTTGAGCATCCAGATGGCCAACCGGCTGCCCAATACACAATTCGGCTGGGCCAAGGCCATCTCAACCTGCCGCCGGTCCACTTCAAGGTCGAACTCATCACTCTCCTCTGCCATTCTGCAGAATGTCCAGAACTCTATGCCCTTCTCTTCGCTGAGTGTACGGAAAGTAAAATTTATCATGGGATACCCCAGTTCTTCAGCCACCATGTGCGAGACCGTGGTATTTCCACAACCGCTCTTTCCACTAATAGCAATACGCACACAATCCCCCGTTACTCAATGTTCCGAATTTGTTCGCGAATATTCTCCAGGCCGTCCTTCATCTTGACCACCTGGATGTTCAGTTCAACCATCTGGCTCTTGCTGCCGATGGTATTGATCTCCCTATTCATCTCCTGACAGAGAAAGTCAAGGCGCTTGCCTACCGGTTCTTCTTTTTCAAGCAACGAGAAGTACTCCTTCAAGTGTACCCCCAGGCGCTTGATCTCCTCATGCACCGAATACTTTACAAGCATGACCGCCACTTCCTGCAGAATCCTGTTCTCGTCATAGTTCTGGTCTCCCAGCATCTCGTTGAACCGAGCACGCAAGGTATCCTTGACCATCTGCTCCAACTCATTCGCATGGCTCTTGACCACTTGAAGACCGTCGTTGACGATGCCTCCCAACCGGGCGAGATCACGCTTGGTGGACTCACCCTCCCGCAGCTTGCTCTCATTGAACTGAGATAAGGCAGTCTCGAGTGTTTGAAAGAGAACCAGGCGATACCGTTCGCTGTCGTTGCCCTTCAAACTTACCAGCACTCCCTCGCTGCCCAGGTAATCGGCAAGCTGGGGTTTGAGAGCCTTGCCCGAGAGAGCAGCAATCGTTGCAAAGGCTTGGGTGTAGTTCTTCACCGCCTGCTCATCCACGTGCAACTCTACATCGCTTGACAGGTTCTTGACGCGGATGTTGACTTCCACATGGCCCCTACTGGCGACCTTGGCAATGTATTTGTCGATTTCCATCTCATAGGGGGCAAGCATGTATGGAATGTTGTGATTGATATCCAAGTAACGATTGTTGTACGACTTCAGCTCCACGGCAAGCTGGAACTGCTCGCCTACGGATTCACTGTAACCGTACCCGGTCATGCTCTTCATGAAAGACTCCTTCTCTGACGGGCGATACGCTCGCACAGGCTGCGGTTATTGCCCGCACCCATCGTAATACACAACCACCGCTCTTGCAACCAGAGGGAGGCTAGGCTCATGGCTGTATAGTCGTCTTTTGCGTAGGAACTTATACAGGACGCCTGGCAGGCGAGAACCTCGGCGGGGTCCATGCCCGATGGACCATCACCTCGAGCCGAGGCATACGTAGCCTGCACAATGAGGGCATCGCACCGAGACAACGCCCGTGCAAACTCATGTGAAAAAGCAAGCGTCCGGCTTGCGGTATGAGGGCAGAAGATCACCAGGACCTTATGGTCGGGATAGCGTTGGTGAAGCTCATCCAAGGAGGTTCGGATTTCCGTAGGGTGATGGGCATAATCGTCGATGTAGACCACCCCATCCTGCTGCAATAGCACTTCGGTTCTACCGGTGCAGGCGGTGTAGGAGCTCAGATGGCGTGAAAGGCTTGCCGCCAAGGTCGGCAGTATCTCATCGGTGATAAGGCTCTGGTCCTGTATGTAGAGCCTGGGCTTAGGACGGTCGAGCAGCATGGCAAGAGAAAGTACCAGAGCCCCGATATGATCGCATACCAGCGCTTTTGCCTTGGCCCGGACAACAAAGGGACGGTCCTGTAGGAGAGCAAGCGTATACAGGTCCGGCCCGTTTTGCTTGATCCGAAATGGAGGAGGGGCTGAAAAACCATAGGCAAGGACGGTCAGGTCCCTTCGATGGGTTGCGACATACTCTGACAGGCCGCAAGCTCCCTCATCATCTGCACAGTAGATGAAAATTCCCCCTCCTTTGAGCCTATCGATCAGAGCCTCGAAACTACGCTTGACGTCCTCCAACGAACGGAAGTAGTCAGGATGGTCAAATTCAATGGATGTCACCAAAACCGCCCTCAGATCATAACCAAGGAAGTGGTCTTGATACTCGCAAGCCTCAAAAAGCGCGCATTCGCCGCCGTAATAAGGAAAGTACTGCCCGCCGGTTTGTGATGAACCGTAGACTGCATAGAAAGGAAAATCAGAATCCGAGGCCTCCCTCAATAGATGGGACGCAACCGAACATGTGGTGGTTTTCCCATGGGTGCCCGCAACAGCATAACTGTCTTGAAGGCTGGTGAGTTCCGCTATGAAAGCCGGATACGAATACAGAGGAAGGTTTCTTTTCTTTGCGGCTTGGAGAACGGGGGTGTCAAGCGGATAGGCACTGCTGTAAATAACCAGGGAGGTGTCGCTTTCCAACAGATTCTCAGAGAATCCGATGTCACATATCAGGCGCTCCTGGTCCAATATGGCATCGGTGAAAAATACTTCATCGCGGTCGCAACCTCGTACACGGCAACCCATGCGGGCGAGCAGGACTGCAAGACTGGCCATACCTGTGCCCTTCATTCCTACCAGATAACAATGCTGTGCATGCAAGTCCATTGCGGCTCCCGGTTCAAAATGAAAAAAAAAGACTGCCACACAGGACAGTCTCATTTCCAACAGTTTCCCTTATTTGGATGCAGTTGCCTTGAGGTGGGCATTGCAAGGCTTGCAAATCTTGGTTTTCTGACCGTCAATGGTCACTTCATACATAACCTTGACTTCGGTTCTTTTGCAAACGGGGCACTGACCACGTCCATGGTTCACTTCGCTCCTGATCCCACTGCCTCTATGTGCTTTGGACATATACTCTACTCCTTACAGGTTCAAACGTTCTACCGTTTGACTATATAGTGGTCATACGTGTGTGTCAAGTAGAGTAATTCTACAGAATCAAGGTGGCGCCGACGAGCAAAACAGCCTGCTCTGCTGTCGGAAATTTGGTGTACCACGCAGTGGGCCAGCTGGAGGCAAGCGTGAACTTGAATGTATCGAGGCGGACATTGAGGGCGACTGTCTGTCTGCCTTGGGCGAATGAGAATTTCAGGAGATCAGAAGGCGTCGGCTTAGTCTCACGATATCCCATCTGCAGGCTGACCGACCAGGTGGGCAGCAACTGCAACTTTGCTGAAATGCCCAATCTCACCTCTCGATCGATATCGGAACCAAGGTTTACAAAGTCCAACGCTCCCTGGAACTTCAACAGATGCAGCTGATTGGTTTCATCGTAGGTTGCCGAGCTGAATGAGAACCCCCAATCGAGAGTCTTCAGCAAGGAATCCACACTGACCACCAACGATTGTTCAGCACTGCCATAGGCCAGCTGATCGCTGACCACTCCCATTTTGAACCACTGGTAATCCACCAATATCCCTAAGCCGAAGGTGACGCTGGACACATCGTCCACGGCTTCGTACCGGCCGACGGTGGTCTCGACAAAGTAATCCAGCAGAATCCTGTCATCCTTGATGCTGACCAGGCTTCGTTCACTGGAGGCTACGGCGCGCCCTGTCACGCCGAAGGAGAAAATTGAGCGGGACGTAGCCCAATCGAACTGGAACAGTGTATTTCTTATGCCCGTATATTCAGAAGCATTTGCAAATTGCTGACGATCCTCAAGTGAGTTTCGGTTCTGGATCGAGAAAGCGAGACTCCCCGAGATAAAGGAAATCGCCCAGTCGGCGACAGGCCTCTCCAACCGCAAAGCGAACGGGGAGAGGGTATAGTTGGAAAAGTCGAGGGAATCCTGAAAGCGAAGAGATGTCAAAAAAGATGTTTCCTTGTCCTTCTCCAAACCAAGCAAGGCAGGGTTTGCGAGGAAGGAGTCGCTCTCATAGTCAAGGGAGAGGCCTGCATCGGCCATACCCCAGGCCGAGCCGGAGGCTAAATCCAAAGGGAGCGAAAACGCTTTTGGTATGCACAGCATCATGAAAAGCAGCATAAGCAGCACCTTTTTGGACATCGTCATACCTCACTGTTACCAAGCATAGCAAAAAAAGAAACAACAAGCCACCAGTTGTTTGCAAAGCTTCTGAATGTGAAGTACCATACACTCATGAAAACCCTTGCGAGCCTATTGGAAGTCATCGGCATCGAAGACTCGATGCAAAGCGAATCCATACAAATCCAAACCATAAGCCAACACTCAAAGCAATGTACTCCGAACTCCGTGTTTTTCGCCTTCAACGGTCTACGCACCGATGGGAATCTTTTTATCCAAGAGGCGATCAATCAAGGAGCTGTCTGCATCATCAGCGGGCAGGACCTCTCTCGTCTGCCGCTTCCATCCCACATCCTGTGGTACCAAGTCGAGAAACCCCACACGGCATTCGCCCGGATGTGTTCAGCCCTGTATGACCGGCCGCAGGACAATCTGGGAATCATCGGGGTAAGCGGCACCGACGGCAAGAGCACCACATGCGACTATCTCTACCAGCTTCTTTGGATGAACGGGGTGAAAGCAGGATTGCTCACCACCGTAAGCATGGACGACGGATCGGGCAAGGTCGACTCTCCTTATCGACAAAGCACTCCCGAACCCGACCAATTGCATGCCTTCTTGCATCGCTGCGTACAGAACAACGTAAAAAAGGTTGTTTTGGAATGTACCAGCCATGCCTTGAGCAACACATTCGACCGGTTGGCGGGCATCGAGTTCGAAGCCGCCATCGTCACCAAGGTAACCAGCGAGCATCTGGAGTTCCACCACAGTCTTGAGGAGTACACCCAGGCGAAGGTCAATCTGGTTCGATCGCTGAAGGATGGAGGCTTATTTCTCACCAGTACAGACAATGCCAAACTAGAAGCTTTCACCACTGCACTCCGGCCCACCACACATGCGCTCATACTGGGCAAGGACATACCCCTTCGCATCGAGTCCTTGGGCTATCAGGGGGTGGTGGTCGATGTATCGGGCCAACGCATACAGACGCCCCTGTTGCTTCCCAGTCTTGCAACAAACGCCCTTCTGGCTGTCTTTTGTGCAAGTCATCTGACAGGGCTCGAGACCAAGACCCTGCTTCCCCTGATCAAGTCGCTGAAGCCGGTGAAAGGAAGAATGCATCTCATCGAAAATTCCCTGGGTTTGAGGGTCATCATAGACTTCGCCCATACCGCCGATGCCTACGAAGGAATATTCTTTTTTGCCAAACGGACGTGTGAGGGTGGAGATCTTATTGCAGTCTTCGGTTGCGCCGGCGAGAGGGATACCTCCAAGCGCTCGCCGATGGGCAGGATTGCAAACAAGTATTGCTCGACCATCATCCTTACCGAGGAGGATCCGCGCAGGGAAGGCAACCAGGCAATCTTCTCCGACTTGCGCTTTCTCATGGACAATCCAAGCTGCAGGGTGTGGGAAATTGAGAGCCGGAGGGAAGCGATCCGAAAGGCCGTTTCAATCGCCCAGAGCGGCGACACCCTGCTCTTCTTGGGGAAAGGTCATGAGAAAACCATCGAGCGAATGGATGAGAAAATCAGCTGGGACGAAGTAGAGGAAGTCAGGGAGGCACTGCGCCTCGCACAGGAGAAGCAACCATGACCATCGCCCTTGTCTATGGAGGAAGGTCAACCGAACATGAGGTTTCCATCTCCAGCGCCAAAGCGATGCATCAAGCCCTCAAACAGGCAGGCTTCTCGGTCCTTCTCATCGCTATCACCCTCGAGGGGCGTTGGTATGTGCAGCATGGAGAGGTCAGCAAACACATTTCAACCGACAAGAGCATTCATGCAGTACCCGGCCTTGGTCTGTTTGTGGATGATGTCAAGCTGCCTATAGACGCGGTATTCGCCACCACCCACGGCTATGGGGGTGAGGACGGCAACCTGCAGGGGCTTTGCATGCTCTGCAAGCTCCCTCTTTGCGGGTGCGATACCGTCTCCAGCGCATTGGGAATGCATAAGCACCTGGCTTCCACCCTGTTTGCAAACGAACATATTCCTACGGTCCCTACCTTGCTTGTGACTAAAGAGGTACTGCAGCAGGGCAGTTTCGACCAGATATATGCACAAGCTCGCAGTTCTTTTGGGTCCGACCTGTTCGTAAAACCCGAGAACTGCGGATCATCGGTCGGCGTCAGTGCCTTGAAGAACTGTGAAATCGCAGCGTTTGGGCGTGCCGTTGAACTGGCAGGCTGCTACAGCGAACGGGTGTTGGTGCAACCACTCATCCATCCCCTGATGGAGGTCGAAACAGCTGTGCTGAGAACACAGGACAACGACTTGCTCGTCGCCGGACCCGGTTTGGTGGTGGATCCCGGCAAGGAACATGTCGGGTTTCTCAGTTATGAGCATAAATACGGGCAGATCGATACCGCACATTTGAGAATACCCAGCGGCTTGGATGCAGAAACTGAAGAGACCATCAGAGAGTATGCACGCAAAGCCTTCCTTGCCATAAAGGGCGACGGGTATGCCCGCGTAGATTTCTTTGTGTGCGGCACCCGGATATACCTCAATGAGATCAACACATCACCGGGCATGACCGAAACAAGCCATTACCCCGCCCTGATGGCCGGTATAGGGTATGACCTTTCGCAGGTCTGCAGACATTTGGTTGCCGATGCTCTGAAGCGAAGCAAAGAGGAACGGCAACGAATCTACACACCCCCTTCTCCGTAACGCCTATGGAAACCGTAATTTTTCATGTGGACATGGATGCGTTCTATGCAGCGATTGAAGTATTGGACAACCCATCATACCAAGACAAGTGCCTGCTTATCGGGGGGCTCGGCAAACGGTCGGTGGTAGCTACGGCCAGCTATGCAGCCCGGGCGTACGGGGTGCACTCGGCGATGCCCATGGTCCAAGCCCTGCGGCTATGCCCTCAGGCCATCGTGGTGAAACCCCGCATGGAGCGGTACAGCCAGATGAGCAAGCAGGTGATGGAAATCCTGAAATCATTTTCCAGTGATGTCCAGCAGATTTCCATCGATGAGGCATTCTTGGATATGAGTGGAACCTTTCGTCTCTTCGGGCTTCCACGGGAAGCGGGAAAGCTCCTCAAGGAGAAGGTAAAAAGCCAGACGGGCCTGACCATATCCGTAGGAATAGGACCAAGCAGATTCATCGCTAAAATGGCCAGTGATTTCAACAAACCCGACGGACTGTGCAGGGTTTCGGTCGGCAAGGAGATAGCATTCATCGATGCTGTCGGACTGAAGAAACTGTGGGGTGTGGGCAAGGTAACCCAACAACTTCTGGCAAAGCATCACATTACCACCACACAAGAGCTGAGAACCTACAGCGAACAAACCCTGCAGACATTGTTCGGGCGCAGCATGGGACATTTTCTCTACCTTGCCTGTCGCGGCATAGACCCGGGAATTTTCAAGGAGGAGGCGAAAAGCCACTCCATCTCCACCGAAACAACTTTCATCGAGGATGTCACCACTTCCCAGGTTCTCGAGCAGACGCTCTTGTGGATGAGCCACGAAATCATGTTCCGTTCGCTTGAGGAGAAACAGATGGGCCGTACGGTCGGTTTGAAACTGCGGTTTCCCGACTTCACCACATTGACGGTACAGATAACACCGCAATCGACCATCTACAGCGCCGAGCAGATTTTCCAGTTTGCGAAAATGCTGTTGTTGCAGAAATGGAGTGAAGGCAAGCCGGTGCGCCTCATAGGTCTTGGGCTCCATCAGCTGTACAGCGGTGATCGTCCGTTGCAGGAAGAGCTTTTCGAGGATCCTTTTGAGAAGAAAAGAAAATTGGAACAAGTGGTATTGAAGCTGCAGAAAGAGGGGAAACAAGTGATCAAGGCAACCAATCTGGAACGCAGGAACGAGCTGGAAGACAATTCCTCCAGGTCACAAGAGTAAGTCCTGGATTGCCGGCTGCCTGGCATTCACTCTATCTTGCAAGGAACGTTTGCCATACAGGCACGAATTCTTAATTCTTAGTACTTTACTATTATTAATTATTTCCTATATTATTAGATGAAACTATCCTAAACGTCATATTTGGAGTAATTCACTTGGTTAAGAATAAAGCACTACGAATCTTACTTGCTGCACTGGGCCTTCTCTGTGTCGCCCTTGGATTTCTTGGAATCCTGCTGCCCATCCTGCCCACCACCCCGTTCATTCTGCTTGCGGCCGTTCTCTTCTCGTTCTCCAACCGGGGACTGGGTCTCTGGCTTGAAAAGAACAAGACATTCGGACCATACCTGAAGCATTGGAAAGAGGGAACCGGCATACCCAGGGCTGTGAAAGTAAAAGTGTTATCCATGCTTTGGGTAAGTTTGACCATCACATTCTTTCTCTTGCAGAAGCCCCTGCTCATCGCCATGCTTGCGGCCATCGGGACGAGCGTGAGCATCTACATCATCAGCATCAAACCTAAGACAACAGTAAAACCAAGTACAATTTCTTGCAATCCTTAACCTATCATGTTCTACTGGGACAGAGGAGGATGCATGCTGAAACGATGGCTTTTCATTATCCTGGGCCTGCTTTCTCTGGCGGTAGGGGGTATCGGGGTGGTAATCCCCATTCTTCCCACCACCCCGTTCGTCCTTCTCTCAGCCCTGCTCTTTTCAGTTTCAAGTCCCAAGTTGGCCAAAACATTGGAGAACAACCATATGTTCGGTCCCTACATCACCCACTATAGAAACAAGACAGGGGTGCCGATGAGGACAAAAAAGGAAGCTTTGATATGGCTGTGGAGCTCGCTCGGCATTTCTGCAATCCTCATAAGAAGGCCTGTTGTTATGCTCATCCTTCTGGTTGTAGGAATCGGTGTAAGCAGCCACATCCTTCTTTTGAAAACACAATCAGAGGGTATGGACCTTCGTCAGGCGGTCGAGCAGGAGCATGCACAGAAAGAGCAACAGCAGGATGCATAACTGCATCAGCGGCATCCACTGCAAGCCGATCCCAGATCCCAGCAAACCAAACAGTGGAGGAGTCAGCGTACTTCCTGCATATGCCGAGGCCATCTGCAGGCCGATGATGCGTTGACTTGCCTCCATGGAGAATCTTCGGGGTGTCTCGTGTATCATGCTGGGAAAGATCGGAGCGCATCCCAATCCCAGTACCAGGAGTGAATACCCTGCAAACGAGAGAGGAGATATACACAGCAGGAACAAAGCGACCAAACACAGCGCCAAACCAATATAGATCAACTTGGTATTGGAAAGTTGCATCGATACAAACCCGCTGAGAATTCTGCCCCCCGTAATCCCCAGGAAGAAAAACGAGCCGTACAGAGCGGCTTGGGTCGCAGCCAGGCCTTTCACCTCTACGAGATAGCTTACCGCCCAAAGGCCGGTGGACACCTCCAAGGCGCAATACAAGAAGAAACCCAACAGGGCAAACGGTAGGGCCTTGTGCTTGATGCCTTTTGCCTTGCTGCTCTTGTGTACCGTTTCATCGTGTTGTTTCGGTCGTTCAAACAAGGGAATGGAGGCAAGCAAGGCAAAGACCAACAGCATCTGCAACGCAGCAAGGGTACGGTACCCCGCCCTATAGCTCAGATTCAGGGAGAGAACCAGAGCCATCACCATAGGCCCTGAAGTTGCACCCAGTCCCCAGAAGGAGTGCAGCCAATTCATGTGCCGTGCCTCATAGTGCAATGCCACATAGTTGTTCAGCGCCGAGTCAACAGAACCCGCTCCAAGACCTAGCGGAATTGCACAGAGCATGAGAGCCGGCAGTGTCGAGGAAATCGAATATCCGAACAAAGCCAAGGACGTCATCAATACACTGACAAGAGTTACTTTCGCTGTTCCGAATCTGTTTATCAGGCGGTAGCTGAGCAGAGCCGATGCAACCGTCCCAATGGAACCGACGGCACCCAGCAAACCCGCACTCGCCAAGGGAAGCCCCAGTTCAAGACGCATGACCGGCCAGACACTTCCCAGGACACCGTCTGGAAGGCCGAGACTGATGAACGCAAGGTAGATGAGTATGAGCAGCAGCATACTAGGCTCCCACCGTTAGAAAAAAGGCAACAACCACGATGGAAAGGGCTATTCGGTAGATGCCGAAGACCGAGAAGTCGTGCTTGCGCACATAGGCGATCAGGACTTTGATACAGAATAGAGAGACGATGAACGAACTGACAAAGCCTATGGCGAGCAAGACATACTCCTGTACAGAATAGGAGAAACCGAGCTTGAGCAGCTTCAACAGAGAAGCTCCAGCCATAATCGGGATGGCCATGAAGAAAGAGAATTGGGCCGCTGCCTGCCGTTCCAAGCCAATGACGATCCCGCCCAGTATGGTTGAACCGGAGCGGCTGGTTCCGGGGACCAAGGCAAGCATCTGGAAGCAGCCAAGCATCACAGCATCCCTATACGTAAGCGATGTAAGGTCCGTCACCCGCTTTGAAGCCCTGCCAATGCTGCTCTTTTCCAAAAATAAATAAAGCACCCCGTAGGCAAACAAGGCAGATGCAATCACCGGCCAACGATACAGATGTGCCTCCATGTAGTCGTCCAGCAAAACCCCTGCGATCCCTGCGGGTATGGTAGCAATAAGGACTTTTACCCAAAGCAGGTAGGTTGAGTTGCGCTGCTGCTTGTCCTTATGTGGTGTAAAGGGATTGAGCGTAGAGAAATAGAGCACGACGACAGCTAAAATGGAGGCAAGCTGGATGATGACCATGAAGAGCTCCCTGGCATCGTCGCCAAGACTGATGTGAAGCACCTCGTCCAGCAGCAGCAGATGGCCTGTCGAGCTGATCGGCAGCCACTCGGTTATTCCCTGTACAATACCCAATACCAGTGCTTTCAGCATCTCAGCCATAGCTGCACCTCCAAACTGAAGCAAGTCTAGAACAAACCTCCTTGCTTTACAAGGTTGATAATTGATACAGCTCTAAGTCAGACCACCTTGTACTGATTCCCCGCAAGTGGTAGATTTGCCGTAGGGGGAGGCCCATGGCTCTGCATATCGTCCTGTTTGAACCAGAAATACCACAGAACACCGGCAATATAGCCCGTACCTGCGCAGCAGTCGGGGCGACTTTGCATCTGGTCCATCCTTTGGGCTTCAGTCTCTCTGAGAAACACCTCAGGCGGGCAGGCCTCGACTACTGGCCGCTGTTGACGTTGTGCGAGTATGCTCACATCGATGAGTTCATGGAGCGGAAGGGATCTGAAAACCTTTTCTTCTTCACCACCAAGGCGCGGCATTCCTATACCGATGTCTCATACCCTGAAGAAACCTACCTGGTTTTCGGCAAGGAGAGCGCGGGCATCCCCGAATCCATTCTTGTCAATCACCAAGGCACCTGTGTACGCATTCCCATGCGTTCAGAGGCTCGCAGCTTGAACTTGTCCAACAGTGTGGCCATCGCGACCTACGAATATCTCAGGCAGGCACAGTTTCCCCAACTTAGCGCAACGGGAACGCTGCATCGCCTTTCCTGGAAGGAGTGAGCATGCAGAAGCTCGGAATCATCGGATGCGGGAACATGGGGGGAGCAATCGCCCGAAGCCTTCCCGGTAAAGCGATTGTGTATGACAGCGACCCTCGGAAGGTGGAAGACCTCAACAAGCTCGCCGATATTGAAGCGGCATCCAGCCTCGAGGATCTGATGGCAAACGTTGAGTGCATCCTACTCGCCGTAAAGCCGCAGATACTCCCCTCCCTCTATCCCTTGCTGAGGAAGCAGCAAAGCAGTAAAAAGGCATGGATATCCATTGCAGCAGGAGTACCTCTTTCGGTCTTGGCGAAGGAGCTTGAAAGCGAACAGGTTGTTCGATTCATGCCCAATATCGCCGCATCCCAGAAAGCGGCGGTGACTGCATATGCAGCCCATCAAAACTGCTCTGAGGAGCATATCGCCTATGCAAGGAGCATTGCCCAGTCCTTCGGACAAGCCTTTGCACTGAACGAGAACCAGTTCTCCGCCTTCATCGGCATCAGCGGTTCGGCCATCGCCTTCATGCTTCAGTTCTGCCATGCACTGAGCATGGGAGGAGTCAAGGGAGGAATTCCCTATTCCCAGGCCCTCGAGATCGTCAGTGCTACGATGAACAGTACCAATGCCCTGCTCTCAAGCTCAAAGAGCCATCCAGTGGAGCTTGCCACCATGGTGTGCTCGGCCGGAGGAACCACCATCGAGGGCATGCAGGCACTTTCCGAAGGAGCTTTCGACGCGGTGGTCATGCATGCGGTACAATCGAGTTGTGAGAAATCAAAAGCGATGGAAGACAGGGCATTGCTTGCACAAGAAATTTCAGAGAAGAGGTGAAAGAAACAGCATGATTGATTTGAAAGAGCTGAAAAGCAGACGTGATGAGATAGAGCGGAACATCCGTGTACGAAATATGAACGTCGATATCGATGCAATCATCGAGTTGCAGGAGCGACGTTCGGCCTTGATGATGGAAGCGGAGAGTCTGAGGGCGAAGCGCAATGAAAATGCCCAAAAAATGAAGGGTAAGCTTGATCCCCAGGACAGAGCGGTCCTTATCGCTGAAGGGAAAGGCTTGAAGGAGAGCATCGCATCGGTAGAAGAACAGCTGAATGCAGTCGAGCAGGCTTTCAGCGAACAAGCACGGACCATACCCAACTACGCCCATCCCGATGCCCCGGTTGGAAAAGAGGACAAGGATAACACCGCCATCAAATTCTCAGGCACCATCCCTCGCTTCACCTTCAAGGCCAAGGACCATGTGCAGCTTGGGGAGACGTTGGACCTCATCGATTTCGACACCGCCACCAGGGTTTCCGGACCGAAATTCTATTACCTCAAGCGTGAGGCTGTCATTCTGCAGATGGCCCTGGAGCGATATGCCATGGACATCGTGATAAAACATGGTTTCACCCCTTTCATCACCCCGGATATCGCCAAGGAAGAGATTCTTTCGGGCATTGGTTTCAATCCCCGCGGCGAGGAGAGCAACATCTATACCATTGAAGGCACCGGGTCATGTCTGGTAGGGACTGCCGAGATTACCTTGGGCGGGTACTATGCCGACCAGATTCTCGAACGCGAACAGCTGCCGATCAAAATGGCAGGGCTCTCCCACTGTTTCCGTCGTGAAGCCGGTGGCGCCGGACAGTACTCCAAGGGTTTGTACCGAGTACACCAGTTCTCCAAGCTTGAGATGTTCATCTACTGCCTGCCCGAGCAATCGGATGCATACCACCAGCAGCTGCTGGCCATCGAAGAGGAGATTTTTTCCGGATTGGGACTTGCGTATCGCGTCGTCGATACCTGTACCGGAGACCTGGGGGCTCCTGCGTATCGCAAATTTGACATCGAGGCCTGGATGCCTGGTCGCGGTGAGAACGGCGAATATGGCGAAGTAACCTCCACCAGCAACTGCACCGACTACCAAGCCCGCTCCCTCTCCATCCGATACCGTGATGAAAATGGGAAAACGCAGTTCGTCCATATGCTCAACGGAACGGCAATCGCCCTCAGTCGAGCCATGGTCGCCATCCTGGAAAACTACCAAACCGAGGATGGTTCGGTGCTCATTCCCAATTCCTTGGTGCCGTATACCGGTTTCACCAAGATCGAGGCAAGAGCCTGAGGAAAGAAACAATGCATACAAGCGCCTTGATAACCGATTTCTATGAATTGACCATGATGCAAGGGTATTACTTGAACAAGCACAATCCCGAGGTTGTCTTCGACATGTTTTACCGCACCAACCCCTTCGAGGGCGGCTACGTGGTGTTTGCCGGCCTGCACGACCTGGTCGACAAGCTTGAGTCCCTGCAATTCAGTGACACGGATATCGAGTATCTGGGCGGCTTGGGCATGTTCGACCCATCCTTTCTCGAGTATCTGAAGACTTACCGATTCAACGGTGATATTTTCGCCATCGAGGAGGGAACGGTGGTATTTCCCGGCGAGCCCCTGCTCAGGGTGCATACCAACCTCATCGAGGCCCAACTCATCGAGGGCTTGCTGCTCAACACCTTGAATTTTCAAAGCCTGATAGCCACCAAAGCCTCCCGAATGGCACTGGCCAGCAAGCACGGCAGCCTGATGGAATTCGGACTGAGGAGGGCGCAGGGAAACGACGGCGCGCTTTCGGCCAGCCGGGCCGCCTTCATCGGTGGCTGTCAGGTCACCAGCAATACGCTTGCGGGCAAGACCTTCAATATTCCGGTGGCCGGGACCATGGCTCACTCATGGATCATGAGCTTCCCCAGTGAATTGGAGTCCTTTCGTACGTATGCAAGACTCTATCCTGACAATGCAGTCCTGCTCATCGACACCTACGATACGCTGGGGTCGGGTATCGACAACGCCATCATCGTCGGTCTTGAGCAACAAAAGAAAGGAAAATCCATCGGAGTGCGCATAGACAGCGGAGACCTCTCCTACCTTCCACGGGTGATCAGGAAGAAACTCGATGACGCCGGCCTTACCGATGCAAGAATCGTGGTGTCAAACGACCTGACCGAAGAAATCGTACAAACATTGGTGCACGACGAAGTACCCATCGACAGCTGGGGAATCGGAACGCATCTGGTCACCGGCGGCAGCCAGGCTTCGCTGAACGGCGTCTACAAGCTTGCTTCCAAGCAGAAAGAGGATGGAAGCATCGTTCCTACGATGAAAATCTCCAACAGCTTCGAGAAAACCACAAACCCCGGAATCAAGCAGGTCTATCGATTCTATGATGCTGAAGGCGGGGCGTTGGCCGACCTTGTCACCCTGGATAACGAGCAAATTACTGCCGGTAGGAAGTACACCTTCTACCATCCTTTCGCCGAAGCCGATTTCTTTGAGATGCAAAGCGATAAATATGCACGGTGTGAACCGTTGCTGAAAATGGTCATGCAGGAAGGCAGGCGATTGGTCGAGAAACCGTCTCTGCAACAAATCCAGGCATACGCCCAGAAGAGCCTTGAAACGTTCCACAAGAGTTACTTGCGCCAGATTAATCCGCATATCTACAAGGTAAGCCTCTCGTCCAAACTTAAAAAGCTGAAAATGGACCTGTTGGTCGCCCAGCGCAGAAAGACCAAGGAAGAACAATAACTTACAGCGCTTCGACGGGAAATCTGATGACCGTCCTCAGCAGTTCGGATTGCGTATGCCTGTTTTTATCCAGATAGATTTCCCTGTGCGAAGTCCCGACCCTTTTCAGGTCGTGTTCATCGCAGAATATTTGCATCCTTTCCATGGTTGCACCTTCATCCTCGTAGGAACCTGTATGCATCGCGGTGACACACAGGCCCTCCTCCAGTAAACCGAGGTAAGCCGAACCTGTATACAGGCCTTGCTTGAAGGCAACCTGATCGCGCACCTGAAGAAAAAGCTCCTCGCTGAGCCACTCGGGTTGGGTGATCATGGCAGACCAACGCCAGGTTTGGCGGTTCTCAACCTCCAATGGCGACCACAGACACTCAAGCGGAGAAATGGTAAAGCTTTGGTACAACCGGTGCCTGCCGAACTGGGCATGCAAGGTGTTGCTCATTGCAAAGAGCAGTTGGACTGCCAGCTCATACGATTCCTCCTCAGCCTTGCCCTCTCCATCGACAATGCAGAAAAGCTGTTGTGGAACCTGAACCAGAGTGGGCTCCTTGTCGGGGGCATAGAGGGAACCAAGTGTTCTTCTCACATCATAGTCGCGCAAAAGAACCTCCTTTTCAGAGGCAAAGCTCGACGGCTGTTGCCAAAGCCTGTGCTACACGCTGACGGTATTGGGGTGAAACAAGGTTGCGCGCATCCTCCTCGTTCGTCAGGAAACCCACTTCCACCAAGACCGCCGGCATTCTACTGGCATTCAGAACAAAAATGTCCCGCTCCTTTACCCCCCGATTTCGACTGGTGATCAGCCTTTCGGACAAGGTCTTCTCAAAGTTGGAAGCCACTACAAGATTACGATGATTGAGCAATCGGTTGAGCGAGAGCAGTGAATGTGATGAGAAAAGGCTTATGTTCTCAATCGGTGTTTTCTCGTCGAGAAAAGTCACGCGCTTGTTCTGAGCCTTGGTAAGAATCTCAAATCCTGAGGCCTCCCCGGCCTGGGCGCTGTTGACGTGGATGGAAACAAAGAGAGCGCTGCTTTGCGGTCTGAGAGGAAGGGAGTATGCTTTGGCGCAGCGTTCTTCCAAGGTGAGGTAGGTATCGTCGGTCCGAGTCATGACTAACTGCAGATCAGGGTGAGAGACGGCCAACAACGCATACAGGCGCTTGGTGATGTCCAGTGTAAGGTCGCGCTCATAGACCGTTCCTCCTGCAAAGCTCCATGCATAGGAGGTTCCCGGATCGTGACCACCATGTCCGGCATCCAGAATGACAGTTTTCACCGGATAGGCAAAGGGATCGGAAGCGGCAGAAAGCAGGGCGCACACCACAAGCAAGCCTATCAACGCTAAAACCTTCTTCACACATCCTCCTTGGGCCAACGGGCGCACAGTCCGGCAAAGTCAAGTTTCTGCAACCAGAGCATCCGTTTCTTCACTTCGGTCTGATAAACATCCTTGTCGACAAAGCCCTTGTACTTCCTTGCTAAATTCTTTGTATTGATTTGTTGTACGGAGAGGGCCTTGGTATAACACCTCAGGTACCCTTCCGCCTCGCTGCGGTCTTCTATGACACTTTCGCGATCGGGAAACTGCATCATCAAGGCACTGTTGATTGAAACCGTGTATCCGAGCAGGTGACAACGAAGCCCCCAATCCAAGGCCTGCCAGTATTCACTGTGAATAGCCTCGTCAAAACCCCGAAGCCGCTGAAACAAGGCCCTGTCGTACAGACCAAGGCACATGAAAGGATAGAGCGAGGGAAGACTTACACTCTCCTCCAGACTGGGAAAACCGGAATCGGGATCCAATTCACGTTCGACCAAGCGCGGCATCCTCCGACACGGGATGATTTCCCGGTAGGCATTGGCAACAACAGCAGCAAACGCAGCCGGATGGTCGCTTTGCGCCATTGCGTCCAACAGAGCGGGACCATCGAATTTCACCAACAGCAAGTCGGACCGAACGATGAGAAAGAGGTTTGTCCTGCACTCATTGGCAACTGCATTGACCTTTTCACCGGTGAATGTATGGCTGGTAAAGACCAGGAAGGTCACATCCTTGTACGCTTCCTGCATACCGGTCAAGTCAAAACGCCCTTCCTGGGTGACGACATGCAGGCTGAAATTCATTTCGCTTGTGTACCAATCCAAGCAGCTGGTCAACTGCTCCAGACTACCTGTATCGAGAATACCGACGGCAAGCTGCTCGGTATTATGCAACCGGGTTATTCGCCTTCCGAGCTCTTGCTTTCTGCGGTAAATCCGATAGTTATTCAACATCGTCGAGCAACACCAAATCCTCAGGACGGAAAATCATGTCCTTGTAACCGGTTCCCAGAATCCGTTGGATATCCTTGCTGCTGTGCCCGGCAACACTTGCAATATCGGTACTGTTCAGATAGGGCACAGCCTTGGCGAACGGCTTCCCGTCAGCAGAGCACACCTGAATCACATCTCCTTCGGAGAAAACCCCATGCACCCGAACCACCCCTTTGGGCAGCAAGCTCTTCTTGGAGAGCAGGGCTTGTTTCGCACCATCATCAACCTCGATGGAGCCCTGGTGGGAGTTGTTGAGAATCCAACGCTCACGTTGGCTGAGCCGTTTGGCCGGATGAATATAGGTTCCCAGCGTTTCCGCCTCCATCAGCCTGAGCAAGGCATTCTTCTCATACCCGCTGGCGATGATGGTTGCACAGCCGGCAACCGCCGCGATTTTGGCGGCGAGCAGCTTGGTCTTCATACCTCCGGTTGAATACGTCGAGCCCGCCCCTCCTGCATACGCGAGGATGTCCTCATCCAACACCTCGATCTCCGAGAGAAGTTCGGCCTTGCTGTCCTTTTTCGGATCGGCGGTATACAGTCCCGGGATATCGGTGAGTATGATCAAAAGATCGGCATCAATTTTGCTTGCAACCATGGCGCTCATACGGTCATTGTCCCCGAAGGCCGAACCGATTTCTGCAGTGCTGACCACGTCGTTCTCATTGAAAATGGGTATAACCCCCAGCTCCAAAAGCGTGAAAACACTATTGCGCAGGTTCACATAGGTATGACGGTTGTTCAGATCCTTGCGGGTAAGCAGAATCTGCGAACATACCAGACCATGCTTCTTGAATGCCCTGCGGTAGCTGGACATCAGAAGCGGCTGCCCGATGGAGGCGCAGGCCTGACGCATGGCAACCTGCTTGACCGGGCCCTTCAGATGCAACTCCTTCGCACCCATGCCGATGGCTCCGCTGGTCACCAAGAGCACTTGGTAGTTCTTCTGCATCAAAAGGGCGATCTGCTCGACGATTGAGTCGATGCAGAGCTCGTCGATACCGTCTTTTGAACTGAGCAGGTTGGTACCCACTTTCAGCACTATACGCTTTACATCCTGCAACTCACGGCTCATAGCTGCTCTCCTGTCAGCATGGAGAGACCCTCGCATGAGAGCTCTTCATGCAGAAAAGGCTTGGGAACCGAACCTGCATAGGTGGAAACCACCTGCCCGCATCCGCTTAGTAGATACTTGGTGCTCATCAAACCTTCCAAACCCACCGGGCCGCGGGCGTGTATTTTTGCCGTGCTGATACCTACTTCCGCCCCGAGACCGAATCGATATCCGTCGGAAAATCTGGTCGAGCAGTTTGCAAAGACATCAGCGCTGTCGACTTGGGAGAAGAAGGTCCTGACCGCCTGGGAATCTTCGCTGACGATCACATCAGTATGGTGAGACCCATATGCTTCAATATGGTCGATCGCTCGCTCAAGCGAGTCCACAATATGAATATTAACCTCGTTCTGCAGGTACTCCCGCCGCCAATCGCCCTCTTCATATGGAATGGCATGGATGTAGGAGCAGACGGCGCTGTCACCATGGATGACCACATTGCCCTCCGACAATCGCTTTGCCAAACTCTGGAGCACCTTATCGGCTACCTTCTCATGCACAAGGATGGTTTCCACTGCATTACATGCGGCAGGATACTGGGTCTTCGAGTCGAAGGCGATTTCAACAGCCTTCTGAAGATCGGCTTTCTCGTCGATGTAGAGGTGACAAATCCCATCGGCATGGCCGAGAACGGGAATCGATGTGTGCTCCATCACATACTTGACGAATTGGTTGCTGCCTCGGGGGATGAGCAGGTCGATCTCATCGTCCATTCCCAGGATCTGATCCACATCGCTGTGGCTTTCCAGAAGAGTCAACCATGCATCACCCAGATGTGAGTCTATACAGCTGTGCTTGATGACATCGACCAAAACCGTATTGGTTCGCTGAGCCTCCCTCCCCCCTTTGAGGATAATCCCGTTGCCGCTCTTCAGGCAGAGAGACACTATCTGGATGAGAGCATCGGGTCGTGCTTCAAAAATCATACCGATGACCCCGATGGGGAAGGTGACTTGTTCGAGCAACAGACCGGTATCGAGCAGCCTGCGCAGCTTCACCTTCCCGATGGGATCTGCAAGCTGCGCCACCTGGCGTATGCCGGCAAGCGAAGCTTCCAACTTCTCCTCGGAGAATATGAGGCGTTTGATCAACGACTCTTTTTGTCCGCTTTCCCGTGCAGCCTTGACATCTGCATCGTTTGCGGATGCGATAGCGGGGTATGCTGTTCGCAGATTCTCGGCAATGGTGAGCAAAAGAGCGTTTCTCTCTTGTTCGGAGCTGGCGGCCAAATGCTTGGAACTCGCCCTAAGAGCACGAATCCGCTGGTGTAATGCGTGTTTCTCCATTCTTCAGGTCCTTTATATCACTGACTATAACAGTAAACTGAATGGCAAAAGGTATCAAGGTGAAAAGAGCGCGTCATCTGGGCGAAATCCGATTGCACTTTTAAAAATACAATGGTAAAATGCAACCATTCGCAACACCAAGGAGTCTTCCCATGAAGAAAAGTTCCCTGCTTCTGCTCGTACTGCTGCTGCCCGCTTTGCTTTTCGCACAAGCCGCCGCTGAGTCGAGCATGCTTAATTCCGACTACTACATGGCCACCGATGCCAATAACAGAACACTTAAGCTCGAAAAAAAACCGTCTCATCTCCTGATTGCCGGCAAGGCGGGAAATATGCCTGCAAATGCCCTGTTCCTGTTCGAAGAAGTACAATCGATGGATCTTACCCTTCCCAAGACCGATCAGGGTCTGGGTGACTTCTTTGCCTTCATCAGACCCGACCTTGACCAGAAACCTCGCATCAGCCAAACTGCCAGCGCCGAGGAGATTGCCAGCAGGAACAGCGACCTGGTACTCATGAAAGCAACCCATTTTGAATCCACAGCTAAAAAACTCGACCAGCTGGGCATCCCCAACTATACCATGAACCTTGAAAGTTATGAGGATTGGAAAGCAGAGTTGTCTGAGTTGGGAAAACTGTTGAAGAACACCAGCCGCGCACAGCAGTTGATACAATTGTATGAGACACGGGTGAAATTCATCACCGACAGGGTTGCGTCGCTGAAACCCCAAGACAAGAAAACCGTCCTGCTGCTGCAGGCGGAGCGTTCAGACGCCGCCTATGCATACAAGATCGCCCCGGATTCCTGGATGCAGACATGGATGGTCGAAACCGTTGGGGCCATCCCTGTCTGGAAGGGTGCAAACAAGGCCGCCAACGGCTGGTCTACGGTAAGTTTTGAACAAATTGCGGCCTGGAATCCCGATCTGGTGATTTTACTCAGTTACAAGGATGCAAGCGATATCTATCTGAAGGCCGTCCAAACATCCGAGCTTTGGTCTCTTTTGGATGCATTCAAGCAAGGAAATGTGAAAGCCAGTCCTCATGATATGATGAATTATATCCAACCGGTGGCCTCATGGGTTCTAGGCTTGCAATGGTTGGCAAAAGAAGCCTACCCCGCCTTGTTTGCAGACGTGGATATGGAGTATGAGGTACAACGTTTCTACCAAGAGTTCTACAATATCCATGACCGAGCGAAACTGGAAGTTCTGCTTGATCTGTACCGCACATCGGTAGCATCCAATACCCTATGAATGCCAGACAGGCCTATGCAGCCGAGCAAAGAAGACGAAGGATTCGATTATCCTTCTTGTTGTTGATCACCTTCCTGCTCTCCACACTCTTTCTCTTCGCCGGCCGCTATCCCAAAGCCGGCTTCACCTTCCCATCCAATCTGGCCGACCCGATGGTCAACACCATACTGCTGCAAATCCGTCTTCCAAGAATCCTGCTGGCACTGCTGGCAGGGGCCATGCTCAGTGCAAGCGGCTTCACATTTCAGATGCTGTTCTCCAACCCTTTGGTTGAACCAGGGTTCTTGGGTGTTAGCCAAGGTTCTGCGTTTGGAGCGGCGTTGATGATCGTGTTGGGTACGGCCAGCAGCGTTCTTGTCCAAGTCAGTGCAACAGTCTTTGGGCTGGGCGCCCTGTTGGCTTCCTATCTTTTGGCACAGCGCTTCCGTTTTGGAGGCGCTTTGCTTCGCCTCGTTCTCAGCGGCATTGCCGTTTCAGCCATCTTCTCCAGTGCATTGGGCGTCGTGAAATTGGTGGCCGAACCAACCAAGGACCTGCAGGACATCACCTTTTGGATGATGGGTGGACTTTGGAACGCATCATGGAACCAAATCCTGTCGATTCTCAGTGTCGTCGCTGCATGTCTGGTCATCCTGTTCTGCTATCGATGGAAACTCAATCTGCTTTCGCTGCAGGAGAAAACATCCTTCAGCGTCGGGTTGAACCCCAAACGTGATCGAGTTCTTTTGCTTGTTGTGGCTACAATCGGAACCACGCTCACCATCTCGATTACCGGGCTTATCGGCTGGGTAGGATTGATCACCCCGCATCTGGGGCGAAAACTCTTCGGATCGGACAGTTCCTACAGCTTTCCCGGTTCCATGATTCTCGGCTCCCTCTTTCTGCTGGTTTGTGATACCATCGGCAGAACGTTGCTGCCCACAGAGATCCCGATAGGCTTGTTGACCAGTTTTCTGGGAGCCATCATCTTCATCGTCATTCTCTCCCTCAAGCATCAGGAGGGGAAAGCATGAAAGCACTTGAGCTTGACCGGATAAGCTATACCTATCCAGGAGGGACCAAAGCACTCGATTCAGTCTCCTTCAGTGTCGAAGAAGGAGAGTCGGTCGCCATTCTCGGCTCCAATGGAGCCGGCAAGTCCACACTGCTCGACCTCCTGCTGGGATGGAACAAAGGCAAAGGCATCACGCTCTTCGGCAAGGACCTCGCCGACTACGGACGCAAGGAGTTGGGAAGGAACCTTGCACTGGTCCCCCAAAGCGAACACTACAACTTCTCCTTCACCTTGCTTGAGTACACGCTCTTCGGACGCAGCCCCTATCTCTCGCAGATGGGAACCCCGACAGAAAAGGATGCAGAAATTGCTGTACAAGCGCTGAAAGATGTGGGGCTTGAATCCTATCAGGACCGCCCGATCACCAGTCTCTCGGGAGGAGAGCACCAGCTGTTGCTGCTGGCACGCTCAATCGCCCAGCAGAGTCGCATCCTGTTGTTGGATGAACCGACCAGTGCACTCGACCCTGCCAACCGCATGCGCGTCATCTCCATTCTCAAAGACCTTTCTCAGAAAGGAAAAACGCTTCTTTTCACTACGCACGATGCTAATCTGGCCTATGAGCTGGCCACCCATGTGGCCATGCTCAAGAAGGGACACTTGCTCTGCTACGGGACGAAAGAGGAGACGGTGACGTCTGAAATGCTTACCACCCTCTATGAAACACCCTTATACGTTGGCTCCATAGAGGGAAGAACCCTTATTTATTGAGCTCAAGCTGAACAAACGAGAAGGAGCGGACATCGAAAAGACCCATATCGGTGAGTTTATAGGCGGGTATCACCGGAAGTGACATGAAGCACAGCGTCATGAACGGGTCTACCTTGTTGCTGACGTGCAGCTCTTTGGTGGCGATATGGTGAAGGTTCTCCAGATTCCTGGCGATGGCCGGTCCGTCCTCCATGCTGATCAACCCGGCTACCGGCTGGGCAAAGAAGGCAAGTACGGATCCGTGTTTGGCGATAACCATTCCCCCTCCACTCTCAATCAAATGGGAGACGCACAAGCTCATATCTTCGTCGTTGTCACCTGCAACGATGATATTGTGTGAGTCATGGGCAACCGAGGTGGCCATCGCCCCACCCTTCAGGCCATACCCGCGAAGCAGAGCGACCGCAACATTCCCGGTCCCCTTGTGCCGCTCGATCACCGCAAGCTTCACAATGTCCTGAGCAGGATCATGCACCCATACCCCATTCTTTACGGTGACCACGGCCTCTCCCGCTTCGGTGACCACCCCACCCGGGACAATGTCGATGACCCGCACATGAGAGTCCGAAAGTTTCAGTCTCAGCCGCTCTTGGGTGAAGTCCTTTACATCCATTCGACCCAGGACCCGTTGATCCGGATGGCTTTCGTCATTGACGAGCATTGCTCCATCCTCGGCCACCAAGCGACCACCGATATAGACCTGATGCATCGCAAACTCGGTCAGGTTGTTGCAAAGGCTGAAATCGGCACGAAGCCCTGGAGCAATGGCTCCCCTGTCACCGAGATGATAGCAATCACAGCTGTTGATTGTAGCCATGCAGATTGCCTCGATCGGGTCCAATCCGGCAGCAACGGCGAGCCGGACATTATTGTTGATATGGCCTTCACTGAGAATGCTCATGGGCTGACGGTCATCGGTACAGAAAATGCAGCGTCTGTTGTTACGCCCATTCACCCCTCCCAGGAGGGCGAGTACGTTGTTGCAGGCAGAACCTTCACGCAGCATCACATACATGCCGCGTCTGACCCGCTGCTGCAGCTCTTGTGCTGTTTCACACTCATGGTCGGTCCTGATTCCGGCAGCGCAGTATGCATCCAAATCCGAACCGTGGATGGCGGGACTGTGACCGTCGATGATTTTCTTCGCTTTCTTTGCTTCCCACAACTTGTCCAGAACCAAGGAAGAACCGCTGATCACAGCGGGGTAATCCATCATCTCACCCAACCCGAGTACCCGTTCATGCTGCAAAGGCTTGACCAGGTCGGGAGCGAGCATTACCGCTCCACTGTGTTCGAAAGTAGTTGCTGGAACACAGGAAGGTACAACAAAAAAGGCTTGCAAGGCTGTCTTTTCCGAGGCGTCCAACATATAGGAAAGTCCATCAAGTCCGCAGACGTTGCAAATCTCGTGGGGGTCGGCGATGACGGTGGTTGTTCCACAGGGAACAACAAGATTGCTGAACTGCTGCGGGGTTGCATGGCTGGACTCTATATGGACATGGCTGTCAATGAATCCTGGGACCATATAACGCCCTTTTGCATCCACAATTGTTTGTGCGCGCCCCATTCCAGGCTTGGCATATCCGGTAAAACGCCCTTCACTTACCAGGACATCAGCTTCAAACCACTCTTTATTATATACATCCAAAACATGGGCATTGGTAATACAGAGTTGGGCTTCTTTTCGCAGTGAGGCAGCAGCGATCACCTCTTTGAGCATATCCAGTGAATCCATTTGCCCTCCTTTGTGCAACATATTGCAACGTATTTTTCTTAGTGTACCATCTCGACAGGATTCTTCAAGCGAAAAATAAAACGTTTATCGCTCTCTTCATATAAGAATTCGTCTCGATAGTAATCCTAGGTATTTTTAAGTATATAGTAAAATATTGGAATTATATTTATCCACATCGCTGAAAATGTACTAGCAAATTGGGTTAAATAACAAATCCGACGATTTTTCTGTACGAGATGCGGCATTTGCGCTAGAATACTCATATTCAAAACATCTGCAAGGAGTGCATCGATGGAAAAGTTTTTCAAGCTCAAGGAACGAAAAACGACCGTCAAGACTGAAGTTATGGCAGGTATTACCACCTTCCTCACCATGGCTTACATTCTTGCCGTCAACCCTGGCATCCTTTCCGACGCCGGAATGGATTTCTCAAAGGTATTTGCAGCAACCGCCATTGCATCTGCAATCGCCACCCTGGTCATGGCCCTCTTGGCCAACCTGCCGTTCGCCCTCGCCCCAGGCATGGGTCTGAACGCCTTCCTTGCCTATACCGTCGTATTGGGTATGGGATATAGCTGGCAGTTCGCTCTTACCGCAGTATTCGTGGAAGGTATCATCTTCCTGATTCTTACTGCTGTAAACATCCGCGAAGCCATCGTCAACAGCATCCCGGCGAATCTCAAGAAAGCCATCGGTGTTGGTATCGGCCTTTTCATTGCCTTCATCGGCATGCAGAATGCCGGCATCATTGTTGACGGAGCCACCCTGGTCTCCCTCAATGCCGATTGGTTCAAGGGAGCTCCCGGCCTTGCCATGATCGGCCTGTTGATCACCGGCGTCCTGCTTGCCTACAAGGTGAACGGTGCACTCTTGATCGGTATCATCGTTACTACCATCATTGGCATCCCCTTCGGAATCACCAAGTATGCCGGCGGATCGTATGTACCTCCCGCCCCCTATTTCTTCCCCTTTGAATTCTCAAACATCATGAGCATCGACTTCATCGTCATCATGTTCACCTTCCTCTTTGTCGATATGTTCGACACCGTTGGAACCTTGATCGGCTGTGCAACAAAGGCTGATATGGTCCAGAAAGATGGTTCGATCCCCAATTGCAAGGAAGCCCTGTTTGCCGACGCAGTAGGAACCACCGTCGGTGCCGTGCTTGGTACCTCCACAGTCACAACCTTCGTAGAATCCTCCTCAGGCGTAGTCGAAGGCGGCCGAACCGGTCTTACCGCTCTTGTCGTCGCCATCCTGTTTGCTCTCTCACTGTTCCTCGAACCGCTGTTCGGCTCGATTCCCAGTGCTGCGACCGCTCCGGCTTTGATCATCGTCGGTGTCATGATGATGAGCCCGGTCAAGGAGATCGAATGGAACGAGATGACCGAAGCAATCCCTGCCTTCCTCACCATCATTTTCATGATCGTTGCCTACAGCATCGCCGATGGTATCATGTTCGGTATCGTCTCCTACGTGTTGCTTAAGCTCTTGACCAAGAAGACCGGCGAGATTTCCAAGATGACTTGGGTTGTATTTGCTTTGTTCGTCCTCAAGATTGTCTTTGGCGCCCTCTAAAAGCGATTGCTCTGTTTGTATCGGACCTCCTTCCCGGGAGGTCCTTACTTTTGCCTCTACCCATCTCGAATCTTCTACGGTACAATACCAACGCCAAGGAGCAATGCATGCGTACCAACCTTCTCTCTCTCGATACAAGCAAAACGTACCTGGTCACCGGTTCAGCTGGTTTCATCGGCTTTCATTTGACCCGCAGGTTATTGGAACAAGGCTGCTCGGTCATCGGGCTTGACAACCTGAATGATTACTACGAGGTGAGTCTCAAGGAGGAACGACTGCGGCAGCTGGCCTGCGACCACTTCTATTTCTACAAGGCCGATCTCGCCGACAAGAAAGAGTTGGACAATATTTTCGAGACGCATTCGATTGATTATGTCATCAACCTTGCCGCTCAAGCCGGAGTGAGGTACAGCATCGACAATCCGTATGCTTATCTGCAGTCGAATCTGGTTGGTTTTCTCAATATCCTGGAAGCCTGCCGGCACCATCAGGTCAAACATCTGGTCTATGCTTCCTCCTCCTCGGTATATGGACTGAACAGCAAGATTCCCTACTCCACCACCGACCAGGTGGATCATCCGGTGAGCCTGTATGCAGCAACGAAGAAGTCCAATGAATTGATGGCACATGCATATACCCATCTCTACCAAATTCCTTCCACCGGACTGCGTTTCTTCACCGTCTACGGCCCCTTCGGAAGGCCGGACATGGCCTACTTCTCCTTTGCCAAACGCATCATGGAAGGCAAGAGCATCAAGGTGTTCAACCACGGGGACATGTGGCGTGACTTCACCTATGTCGATGACATCATCGCCGCCATCGAGCGAATCATTCCCAACCCACCGCCGGAGAATGAGGCAAAGGACCGCTACAAGGTATACAACATCGGCAACAACAAGCCGGTCAGGCTGAGCTCTTTCATTGAGATTCTTGAATCCTGTCTAGGCCGCGAAGCAGTGAAGGAATACCTGCCTATGCAAAGCGGTGATGTTTACCAAACCTATGCCGATGTCTCCGACCTCATGGAGGACTTTGATTTCAAGCCGGACACTCCGCTCGAGCAGGGACTGACATCATTTGTGCGCTGGTTCAAGAGCTACTACCAGCTCTGATAGCCTATACCGACAAGAACAGCAAAGGCGGAGCCGGTATAACGGTATTTGACTATGCCAGTATCGGCACTGACTCTTCCCCACAGCGGCTTGGAGTATTCCAAGCCCAAGGAAAACTGTAAACCATCAAAGGAAGTCTGAATGAAACGGAGTCCGATTCGAAGGTGGTCTACCCTGCTTTCATCCCCGTTGTATTGCAGATATGCAGAATCGTAGCCGACACTGACCTCCGCTGCAGATCCATCTGTAAACGGTACTTGGATTGCATTGCCCGCCCCGTAGAACCAGCCCAGCGGAACGGATGAGACATCTATATCAGAGCCATTGCTTGTATAGGAGAGAGCCTTGGTGAAGCCTCCGAAAAAGTTGAAGACATACAAGTCATCCACCACCGTCCTACTGGTAAGCAAGAGCTCCAACTCAGTCCCTTGGTAGTCGGACGTACCAAGATATGAACGTACAGTACCTCTCTTGCTCCGATAGAGCGTCTCCACAGCAACCCCGCTTCCACCAAAAGCGGAGAATAGGATCATACTCGAGAATAGAAATACCATCACAATTCTCTTCATAGCTTGCTATATGCCACCAGGTTGACCAAGACACAAGAGAGCGACTCTGCTAGACTATATATATGTACGATGTAATCATCATTGGAGGAGGAGCTGCAGGGCTCTTCGCCGCAGCAAACCTCAAGACGGAACACGCAATCCTGCTTGATCACTCACACGAAGTGGGTAAAAAGCTGTTGATCACCGGAAGTGGTCAGTGCAATCTTACCAACACCCTGCCTGTGGAGGCTTTCCTCTCTCATTTCGGAAACAAGCAACAACGCAACTTCCTCCTGCCGGCCTTGCAAAATCTCACTACTAAAATTCTGTATGAGTGGTTTGAGCAAAGAGGATTTCCCCTGATTGTCCGTGCAGATGGCAAGGTGTTCCCCAAGAGCCTCGACGCCCAAGACGTACGTGACTTCCTGGTCAGCCATTCCATGGCACACATCCGCACCAATATGCACATCACAGCCATTACGAACTTGCATCCGGGATTCAGGATAACCACCACCGATGCAGCCTATGATACACGCAACCTCATCATCGCCACCGGTGGGATGAGCTATCCACGAACCGGCAGTGATGGAAGCGGGTATGACTTGGCCAAGACACTCGGACACAGCATAGTGCCGCCCAAACCGGCCCTGGTTGCCCTCAGCATCGAGGAGTATCCATTCAAACACCTGGCAGGAAACTCTGTCCGCGATGCTTGGGTATCCTTGTATCACAACGAGGAAAAAGCCGCGTATGAACAGAGAAAGGGCGATGTGCTGTTTACCCATGACGGGCTCTCAGGCCCTGCTATTCTCAGCTGCTCACGCTTTGTCAGGAAACAGGATGTGATCAGGCTGTCTCTCATTGGAGGTGCGAACCACCACGAAGCTGAAGAAATCCTGCTTCGGGCTCTCAGCGCTCCGAAGAAACTCATAACCACAGCACTGAAGGAGACCGGGATAATTTCCAGCCTTGCCCAAACGCTGGTCGATATCGCAGGCATTGAAAGAAACACAACTACAGCAAGACTGGATAAAACAAAGCGAAAAGCCTTGGCTAATCTGGTAAGCGCCCTGCCTCTGAGGGTGTCCGGGTCGAAGGGATTTCAATCGGCAATGGTTACCAGCGGAGGAGTCGCTCTTTCAGAAGTCAACCGAAAAAGCATGGAGTCGAACCTCAACGAAGGACTCTTCTTCTGCGGCGAGGTGCTCGATTATGATGGGGAAAGCGGCGGGTATAACCTGCAGGCTGCCTTTTCGACTGCATATCTTGCAGTGCAGCATATACGGTAGGAGGATACCATGGAATTCTTATGGGCAACGATTACAGTTCGCAACATGGAAGAAAGCTTGGAATTTTACCAAGAAATAGCAGGCCTTTCACTGAACAGGCGGGTACAGAGTAATGAAACCACCGAACTTGCCTTCCTCGGCGACGGACAAACACAGATCGAGCTGATCCATCACAGTGGCAGGCAGGCGCCGGAGACGGGCAAGGGCATCAGCTTGGGGTTTGCCGTTGAGGATCTTGAACTGATGATGGAAAGAATCAAGGACAAGGGTCTGACGATGTATGAGGGACCCTTCGCTCCCAATCCCCATGTGCGATTCTTCTACGTCCTCGATCCCAATGGCTTGAAAATTCAATTCGTTGAACGACGCTGAAATAACATTGAGCCGGGATTTCTCCCGGCTCGTTTCATTCAGACTCAGCACCAACAGACTTATTTGATTCTCTTCACTGCAGATTCAAGCAGCTCATCCAGCTTTGCAGAGGGGTTCTGGAACTTGGAGAGGAAGATCATGGAAGCAATGATGTACGGCTTGAAACTGGCTTCCTTGTAGAGGGGCACCAGATAACGGTCGAACACAGAAGCCTCTACCTCGCCTTCCTTGCAGGAAACACCGGTGATGTCGGCAGGCAGGCAGTGCATGTACAGGGCCTTTCCTTCCTTGGTCAACTTCATCAAGTCTTCAGTGCAGGTCCATTCCTTGAATTTGGCATTGTTGGCAAGACAGGTCTTCTCAAGAGCCTTCAGGGCTTCCTGATCCCCATGCTCGACAATCTTGGTTCTCTCTTCCATCACGGCAAAAGGAGCCCAGCTCTTCGGATAGACAATATCGGCATCCTTGAAAGCTTCAGCCATGGAATCGACACGCTTGTAGGAACCACCGCTCTTCTTTGCGTTCTCCTTGGCGACTTCCTCGATCTCAGGCATTACATTGTACCCCTCGGGGTGTGCAAGCACGACATCCATGCCAAAACGGGTGAACAGGCCGATGATTCCCTGGGGAACGGAAAGCGGCTTGCCGTAGGAGGGGCTGTAAGCCCAGGTCATGGCAATCTTCTTGCCCTTGAGGTTCTCGACTCCACCGAAATGATTGATGACATGCAGCATGTCTGCCATGCTCTGGGTCGGGTGATCGATATCGCACTGGAGGTTCACCAAGGTGGGTCTCTGCTCAAGAACGCCGTCGTCATAACCATCCTGAACAGCCTCGGCAACAGTCTTCATGTAGGTATAGCCCTTGCCGATATACATATCGTCGCGGATACCGATGACGTCGGCCATAAAACTGACCATATTGGCGGTCTCGCGAACCGTCTCACCGTGGGCGATCTGGCTGGTCTTCTCGTCAAGGTCCTGAACCTCGAGACCAAGGAGATTACAGGCACTGGCGAAACTGAAACGTGTTCTGGTGGAGTTATCGCGGAATACGGAGATTCCAAGGCCACTATCAAACACTTTGGTGGAAATGTTGTTCTCGCGCATGGCACGCAGAACTTCAGCTACCTGGAATACAGCAGCAATTTCGTCATCGGACTCCTTCCAAGTATGGAAAAAGTCATTGAGATACATGTTGTCGGTTTTGAGGGTCTTAAGCTCCTCAATCATCTTCTTAATAGTGGCTTTGTCCTTCATGTTGTGGAACCTCCATTGGTTTTGTTCAAAAAAAAATCCAGACAATGGCACTATACCATGACGGAGTGCCGTTGTCTAGATTTAATGTTGCAGTTTGTTGCAAGAATCCTCTAGATTCTTCCCATCTCCTTCAGGATTTTCTCCGGTGTAAAGGGCCAGTTCCGCATCCAAACACCCACAGCATCATGGATGGCGATGGCAATGGCGGGAGCCGCCCCGTTGGTTGCAATCTCACTGATGGATTTGGCTCCGTAAGGGCCGACCTCATCATTGATGTCGATCAAGACTGCCTTGAAATCCTCCGGCTTCTCACTGATCATGGGTACCCCGTAATCGCTGAGCGTCGGATTGAGACAGACACCGTTCTCATCCAGGATCATCTGCTCATACAGCGTATGACCGATGGATTTGAGAACAGCACCATACATCTGGCAGAGTGCAAGTTCCGGGTTGATCGGAGTGCCTGCATCCTGCAGTGCATAGAATTTCTGCACCTTTATTTGTCCGGTGCGTACATTCACGGCGACCTGGGCAAAGTGAGCACCGTAGGGGATGGAGTTGTGGTTTGTGGTGAAGGAAGCTTTACCCATAACCTGTCCACGGCCTGTACCGGTGAGTGCATCATGACTGAGCTTTGCGTAGCTGAGCGTCTTGCCGGTCTTGGTGCTGTACACCTCCCCGGGAGCTCGAAGCACCAAATCCTCGACGCTTTCCTGCATCTGATATGCAGCTTCATCAAGGAGATTGTTCTTCAAGTCCTGGGCGGCCTTGTAGGATGCTCCGCCGCTGAAGTAGGTCCCGCTGGAAGCATAGGCTCCGGTGTCGAACGTACAGCTGTCGGTATCACCGCTGGTGACGGTCACCTTGTCGAGGGGAACACAGAAGGCCTCGCTGATCATCTTTGCACTGATGGTATCCAAACCGGTTCCAAGGTCTGCACCACCGCTGAAAATCTGGAAGGTGCCATCGGTGAGCAGTTTCGCCCATGCGTTGGAGTGGTCGAGTCCGGGAAGTCCGCTTCCCTGCTGGATCATGGCAAAACCCTTGCCGATTTTCCAATCAGGATCGTCGGAAGTCTCCTTTTTGCCCCATCCAATCATCTCGGCACCCTTGACCAGGGCTTCGTCAAGACCACAAGAACCGACAGGCACGACATTGCCTTCACGACCCTCTCCAAGGCCCTTGAGAATCTCAAGCATATAGCCTGGTTCGACCTTGTTCTTCATCGCCATATCGTAGTAATCGACCCCCAATTGTTCGGCAAGCTCGGCCATGCACGTCATCAGCGCATAGCTGCCCTTGGGAGCACCATAGCCCTGATAGGCTCCGGTAGGAGCGATATTTGTGTAGTAGGTAATGACATCGAACTTCATGTTGTCGACTTTCAGAAGCGGCAGGGTCTTGGAGCATGCATTCATTGGCACGGTAAGACAGTGGTTGCCGTAAGGGCCGGTGTTGGCACGCACATCCATATAGACGGCGGTAATCGTTCCATCCTTTTTACCGCCCATCTTCACCGTCACACGCATAGGGTGACGGGTGGAGTTGGCGATGAACTCCTCTTCGCGGGTATTGCGATAGAGAACAGGCTTGCCCGTAATCCAAGTGGCATAGCCGACCAAATCCTCTACCAGGATATCCTGCTTGCTGCCGTATCCGCCACCGACGCGCTCCTTGATGACGCGGATCTTGTTCTCGGGAATCTGGCATACCCATGCGACAATGCGCCGCACGTGATAGGGAACCTGGGTGGAAGCATGAAGCACCAACCTTCCACCGTCGATCTTGGCATAACAGATATGCGGCTCGAGGGGTGTACATTGGATTTGGCTTGTCTGATAGGTCCGTTCAACAACCACATCCGCTTCCTTGAATCCCTTCTCGACATCACCGATCTGGCCATGGGCGGCACTGGCGATGTTGCGCCTGATATCACTATGCAGGGGGAACTGATAAATTACCTTCCCATCCCTTGGATCGGCTTTCTTGTTGTACTCGTCCAAATCCTTGGGAGCTCCTGCGCGATACTCGACAATGCCGTTGTGAATCAGGGGAGCACCCTCTTCCATCGCCTCCTCAACGGTCAGCACGGGTTTGAGAACTTCATACTCCACCTTGATTGCATCGCGGGCGGCTCTGGCCTGCTCTTCGGTCTCGGCCACGATGGCCGCCACCCGGTCCCCGACGTGGCGGACCTTGCGATTGAAAAGCCTGCGGTCGTGCGGACTTGGTTCAGGATTTCCCTGACCCGCCTGCATGTAGAAGACATCAGGACAATTTTCGTGGGTGATGATAGAAACTACGCCATCCATCTTCAGAGCTTCACTGGTGTCGATCTTAGTGATGTATGCATGAGCATAGGGGCTGCGCAGCAACACCATTGCATGATATCCGGGAAGCACCCTGTCCTCGACAAAACTCGGCTCGCCGGCTACCAGCTGCGGACCGTCCACCTTAGATTTGGGTTTGCCGACATAGGTAAGCTCCTCTCGGAAGGATGGGGAGATTTCACTCTTGTAGGAACCGGTCTGCATCCGCTCGACAGCCAGCTTGACCGCCAGGTAGTAGTGTTCATACCCAGTATCGCGAATGAAAATTCCGCTGAGCACCTCATCGATCTGTGCCTTGGAAGGATTATCCACCCTCTCAAGCAACCAGGTGAGTAACAAGGCGGCTGCCGGTGCATTGTAGGCGCTCTGCACCACACCTGCATCGATCATGGCCTGTTGGACGATGTTGAGGTTCCTGCTCGTTCCCAGGCCTTCAGCGGTGCGGATGTCCCCCCCGTCTGCCTGTAGAGCCAGCATAAGGTTGGCATACACCGGGACATCATCAACAATGACGGTATCACTTCCTGCAAACCCCTCTCGGTCGTCGCTGTCGCGTACGCTGCTATACCCGAGGCGAACGAGGACCGAACGCAGGGACTCATTAACCTCACAGGTTGTTGTATGCTTTTTTCCGTTTACGGTAAAGACTACCTTGTTCATTTTACGCCTCCCTTCAGAAACTCGGCAAAGAGCTGGCCGATGCCTTCACTGGCGATATAGCGCTTGTAATCTGCGCTGCCGATGCTGTCATCAACAGCTTTAAGGGCGTGCTGCACAGCCAGTTGGACATCTTCGCGGGTTGTCAATTCGCCGTTCTCGATGGCATTCTCTACGTTGCTGAGCCGCTGAACGCCGCTTCCGTGTACTGCGGCGAACACCCGTACATGGTCGATGACCTGCTCGCTGTTCAGGGTCGCCCCGAAGCCCACATGCACCGCACTGCGGTTCTGTACACTGGTGGCATACCTTTTGGAACCGACGAACCGGATATCCTTGGAGAGACTTACCGCCAGCAACAGCGTGCCGCTGAACTGCTGATGATAGGTATGGTATTCCCTGATGGGGATGTTGTCCTCGCTGTACGCACCGCCTTCGGTAAGGTTGGCTGTCAGCAATCGGCAGCGTGAGGCAAGCAAAGCCGGCGCGAGATAGGAGTGGTCGCTCATCAGGGCAAGGTTGCCGCCGATGGTGGCCATGTTCCTGCGGGTGAAAGAACCACAGGTCGATGCTGCGTCCTTGAGCCACTGGGGAACAAGATCCGATTCGATCAGTTGTTGCAGTGTAACCATGCTGCCGATACGGATGGTTGAACCTTCGTCGGTAATGGTATCCAAGCCTAGCTTCGCCAGGCTGATGGCACACTTTACCTCGACAGTGGAATTGAGCCTATTGATCTCCGTTCCTCCGGCGTACCATACACTCTTCACTTTATTACGCTTCAGTCTGAGGGCTTCCTCGGTATCCGTAGCAATGAGAAATTCCTGAATCATACAATCTCTCCTCTGGCAGCCATTTCCATCATCCGCTTGCTGATCGCATTCGCTTTCTGGGCAAGCTCCTGTTCGTCGAAGCCGACCAGCTGCCCGCGGTCGACTACAACCTTCCCATTGATGATCGTATAGTCGGTATTGTGATTGGTTCCGCAGAAAAGCAGACTGGCCACCGGGTCGCTCTGGCTTCCTGCATACGGAAGTGTCGATACATCGAAAATTGCCAGGTCTGCAGCCCATCCCTTCTCAAGTCTTCCGACCTTTCCAAAGTTGAGCAGTTTTGCTCCCCCCTCGGTTGCCATCGAGAAGGCCTGGCTTGCAGTAAGTGCGTCAGATCCGTAGCGGACGCGCTGCAGCAACATTGCCTGACGAACTTCCGCAAGCATATCGGAACTGTCGTTGCTTGCACTGCCATCGACGGCAACAGCAACGTTGATCCCCATGCCAAGCATCTCCTTGACCCTGCAGATGCCGCTTCCCAATCTCATGTTGGAGGAAGGACAGTGTGCAATGTGAGTCTTGGTCTGTTGAAGAATCTTCAGTTCCTCGTCATTGAAGTGGATGCCATGGGCGTACCATACATCCTCACCGATAAGTCCGCACTCCTGCATCAATGCGACCGGACGCATGCCGTACATCTCCTGGCAGAAATCGGCTTCGTCGTATGTCTCGCAGAGGTGGGTATGGAGCCGCACCCCGTACTTGCGGCCAAGTGCTGCAGTCTCCTTCATCAAGCCCTTGGTTACGCTGAACGGACTGCAGGGGGCTAGTGCAATTTTATGCATGGCATCCGGGGCGTTGTCATGATAGGTCTTGATGCACCGCTCACTGTCCATAAGAATCTCATCTTCGGTCTGTACGACGCTATCGGGAGGCAGCCCTCCATCCTTTTTACTCAAGCTCATCGAGCCTCGGGTGGGACTGAAACGCATGCCAAGGGTATCGGCCGCTTCAAACTGCAGACCCATCAGATCCCCTTTGAATGAGCGGGGATAGAGGTAGTGATGATCGGTGGTAAGCGTGCAACCGGTCTTCATCAGCTCTGCCATAGCCAAGAGCGATGAGTGATACACGGCGTCTTCGTCGACGTATTTCCAAACCTCATAGAGGAATTTCAGCCAATCAAAAAGCTTTGCATTCTGCACAGCGGGATGGTTGCGGGTAAGCGTTTGGTAAAAATGGTGATGGGTGTTTACCAGGCCCGGGATGACCACATGCTTGGAACAATCAATCGTACGAACTTTCCCTATGGCTTGCAGGTTCCCGGTGGGAGCGATGGCCTCCACCTTGTTCCCAACAATCAAAAGGTCGGCACCATGATACTGGGGACCGTCGAATGTGGGTTGGAGGCAGTAGATGTTTTTCAATAGAAGCGAGGAACTCATGCCTTCGAATCTCCTTTGATAGGCAGGATGCGGCTGTATCCAATGCTTTGTGAAACCATGGAGAGCCGATCATGCTGTTACTCGGCTTCGGCATGCGGGCGTTCCGCAAGGAAGGAGTGGAGAGTAAGGGGTCCAATCCACTGCCTTGGTTCTCTCGATACCGCCACATCAGGCAGAGCCCCTTCTGCGTCTGAACGGCGTTCCCCATTGTCTCTTGTAAAATACAACGGAGAGACTCAAACTTCAATCAGCCACAAGGTGCGTACCTTGTGGCTGTAGTATACCATATCAAGCTTTCCGGTTATACCGTCGAGCTTGCTACTTCTCCAACGAGTAAGGAAGCATGGCGTAGAAAGCGGCACAAATCTCCAGGTCGTCGACACGGTTGATCTCGTTCGGCGCATGAGCCTGAGCCTCATCACCAGGGCCGAAACCAATGGCGGGAATCTTATGACGACCGGTGGTTGCAACCAAGTTGGTCGAGAAGGTCCACTTATCCACGACCGGTTTCTTGCCGAACAGTGCTTCGTGTCCTTCCACGCCGGCGACTACCAACGGATGATCGGCATCGATTTTCCAGGTCGGGAAGTACAACTCCTGGGAGTACTCCTTCTTTGTCCAGCCGATCTTCTCATAGTTGGGCATCTCAACGACGATGGCCGATGGATCGTCACCGGTTGCCTTGCTGATATAGTCGCGGACCTGGCTGATGGCCAAATCTGCATCCTCACCCCAGGTCAAACGACGGTCGAGGTAGAGCATGGCATAGTCGGCAACCGCGCACTGGCTGGGCCCCTTCACATCCATCTGGCTGACAGTGATGGTTCCCTTGCCGAGGAACTTCTCGGCATCCGGCTGCAGGTCCTTGTTAAGCTGCTCGATGGCCAAGGCCGCCTTTGCCGCCTTGTAGGCTGCGCTGACTCCGCGTTCCGGGGCGCTGCCGTGGCAGGAGATGCCCTTGAGGATGGCACGGATTTCCATACGACCGCGGTGTCCGCGATAGAGGCGGCAGCTGGTGGGCTCGGTGGAAACCACCAAGTCGGGTCGGAAGTTCTCCTCTTCAATCAGGTACTTCCAGCACATGCCGTCACAATCCTCTTCCATGACGGTGAAAGTGAAATAGACACTATACTCACCACCATAGCCGAGTTCCTTGAGGATTCGTCCGGCAGTGATCATGGAAGCTGCACCACCCTTCTGGTCGCTCGCTCCGCGTCCCCACACCTTTCCGTCCTTGATCTCTCCACTGAACGGATCGAAATCCCAGTTCTTCAGGTTACCGACTTCAACGGTATCGATATGCGCATCGAAGGCGAGTTTCTTCGGACCATTGCCCACGCGGCCGATCACCGAACCAAGTCCATCAATACGAACTTCGTCAAACCCAGCTTCTTCACAGAGGGTGACGATAAGGCGGCAGACATCCTCTTCCTGGGAGCTATAGCTCTTGGTCTGTACCATTTTCGAGAGATTGAGAGCCGTGTAATCACGATACTCGGCAGCTTTTGCCCTGATCTGTTCCTGAATTGTCATCTTGCATTTCCCCTTTGACCATAGGTCATATCATCATCCTCGCCCGCTCAGGGAGCGATTTTATCCACTTTTTCCCATACCCGCTTGGCAACCTTGGCAGCCTCGGCGTAGATTCTCGGTACATCCAGATGCGGAAACTGACGGTTTTCCATCACCAGCTTCCCATTCACCATAACACTCTCGACACAATTGCTGCTCATTCCCCACACAAAATGGCTTGCTGCATTTCCCGCCACCAAGGGGGTGGGAGCATGGTAGTCGCAGATGGTGAGGTCGGCCTTGTATCCGGCTTCCACTTTTCCAAAACTCCCATCAAAATATGCTTCCACCAATTGGTTGCCACGATTCAGGGCCGCAACGTAATCACTTGGCCACCATGAACCGCCGCCGTCCTTGTGCTTGAAGAAGGCAAGCTTCAGCTCCTCGAACATATTGCCGCCGCAGCCATCGGTACCGATGACCAGGTTCTTCACCTTCTGGATGTTCTTGCAGTACCCCACATTGTTGTTCATGTTGCTGCGACCGTTGTGGGCGAAGAAACAGTTGTGCTCGTTGAGCTTAACAATCTCTCGCTCGTTGAGATGCAGGCCGTGAACCAAAAGCGTGTTGTCGGTGAGCAGGTCGAACTTTTCAAGTCGGTCGATGATATCCATATTGTACTTGTGATGGCTGAATACCACATCGTACTTGTCTTCGGCGACATGCAGATGCATGCCGGCCTTTGATTCGCGCATGGCATCGCCCATCATCCTCAATCCCTCATCGGGAATGGTGAAGGGAGCGTGACCGCCGATCATACCGCGTACAAGCGGCTTGTTTTTAGCGGCCATGGCAAATCGGAGGTTCTCTTGCACCCCGGCTTCCACTTCCGCCATGCCGCCGTTGCGATCGGTCACCTCGTAACAAGTGCTGCCACGAACCCCGACTTCCTCCATGCCGTTGGCAATCGTATCAAGACTGCCTGCGATGTAGGAAGGGCTTGCATGGTGGTCGATGCAGGTGGTGGTCCCGCTTGCGATTGCATCGATGGAGCAGATCAGGGAGCTGTAGTAGCAAGCTTCCTCATCAAGACCTCGGTCGAGGCGCCACCACCACTCCTTCAGGACCTGGATGAAATCCTCCTGCGGTCCTGCTGAAATCAACATGCCTCTTGAAAGTCCACTATAGTAGTGGTGATGTGAACATACATTGCCTGGGATTACAGTCTTGTTCTTCCCGTCGATTACCTTGTCAGCCTTCAGATTCAATGCAGCATCCTTACCCACCTTGGTGATGACATCGTCAACTATGACAATATCAACACCTTCAGACACGGTAAAAGGGCTCTGGGTCTGCATGACTGTCGTATTGGTTATTACCGTTGTTGCCAAAGCATTCTCCTTTACGCTTCCACATACCCGAGCAGGTAGCTGTAGGAAGTATAGATTTCTTCGATCAGGGCGGCCACCTCATCAGTGATGCCTTCCTCATCGCCTGTCAGAATTCCATCCCCGTCCAAAGAGCAGTTGAAGATCCTGCCATCGAGACGGATGAGAATATCCTCACCCTCGGCATAGAAACCGCTGTTCGTTGAATTATCGAAGTCTTCTTTCAGGCTGAAAAGCGTGAACTTCTTGCGATACGGGCCGCCGTCATAAGGGCAGAATGTTTCACAGTTTCCGCACTCATTGCAGTAGGCGTCGAGGTGAAGAATCTGGAACGGGTCGGCAAATACGCCTGTATTTCGGACATCAATGGCGACGTTTGCTCGGTTCGGACAGACATCGACACACTTGTTGCACAGATATGAGCATTCAAGGCATCGAGCAGCCTCGGTGGCGGCGAACTCGGCGTCTCCGAACTGCTTGGAAACAAGGATCTTGCTCTTCTTGCCGGCGACCTCGGCGAAGAACTCGTTCTCATCGTTCTCCAATTCAACACGCTCCTCGTCTGTCATGTCGTCCTCGTCGTCACAATCGCAGCCGTCTTCGCAGGTGCACTCGTGATCGTGATCGTGGTCGTGGTCGTGGCCGCAACCGCAGCCGTCTTCCTCTTCCTCCTCAGGACCCAGAACTTTATCGATGGCAGCCTCGACTGCACTTCTCGCACTGGCAATACAACGTACAACCGTGGAAGGACCGCTTTGGGCATCCCCGATGACATAGACATTCTCGACCTCGGACTCCTTGGTCTCATCATCAGCCTTTGGCCAACCCTTCTCGTTCACCGGTACACCATACCAAGTGAGTTGTGCAGTATCTGCGTGCTCACCGATTGCAGTGATCATGGTATCGGCTTCGATGGTGAAAACCTCGTCGGTTGCCACCGGGCGTCTTCTACCGCTGGAATCCTTCTCACCCAGTTCCATTTTTCTGACGGTAAGAACGTTGTCGTCAAACCGTTCGGGATTGGCAAGAAAGAGGAACTGGATATTCTCCTTTTTGGCAAGGCCGTACTCTTCGTGGTCGGCAGGCATCTCGGCCTCGGTTCGTCGGTAGATGACCGAAACCTTCTCAACTCCTGGAATACGAAGGGCTGCACGGGCGCTGTCCATGGCGGTATTGCCGCCACCTACAACCACTACATTTTTGCCCAAACTCAGGGAGGAGGGATCCTTACGGAACGCCGAGAGGAACGAGAGTGACTGTCGCACCCGGCTTCTGTCACCTACCAGGGGAATATCGTTGTCCACCTCGCTGCCGATGGCATAGAAGATGTATGAGTACCCCTGATCCTTGAGGGCCTGGACAGTCATTGCCTGGGTGTCAACACCGAAGTTGAACTCGACTCCATGGGCCTTGATGAACTCTACATCGCTCTCAATGGCCTCGACAGGAAGCCTGAAACCGGGGATGACATGCCTGACAACTCCTCCAGCGCTCTCTTCCCGTTCGAAGACCGCTGTATCGAACCCTGCACGGGCGAGAAAATAGGCAGCCGAGAGCCCTGCAGGACCGGCACCGACAACCGCGGCCTTGACCGCTGTCTTCTCAGTCGCCCCTTCCCAAAGCTGCTTGAACTCCTCAAATCCATTCTCCACAGCGATACGCTTCATATCACGGATTTTCACAGCCCCCTCGTAATCCATACGAGTGCAATGCAACTGGCACTGGTGGTCGCAGATGTGACCGGTTATGGCAGGAAGAGCGTTCTTGTCATAGATGAGGGCGAGAGCTTCGCCGTAGCGGCCTTGGCCGACCAGCTGGACATACTCAGGAACATCCTGATGAATGGGGCATGCCACCTGACACGGCGCTACATAGCAGTCGAACATAGGAAGCTTTTCACCGATCTTGATTGTATCGTCGCCTCTGAACTCCTTGTCTATTTCACTGAAAGAGCCTCTGCGTGCATCTGTCGACAGTTTCTCTAGCTTTGCCACGTCGATTTCGGCCATATCCCAAGCCTTGCTTTTCTCCAGGGTCTGCACCATCTGGGTGAGGCGGGTGTACCCACCGGGCTTGAGCATATCTGTTGCCAATGTGATTGGTCTGATGCCGCTCTCAAAGAGCTGCTTTACGGTGAAAGCTGTCGCACCACCGCTGTAAGAGATGGGCAGTTTTCCAGCAAACTCCTTGCTTAAAAGCGTCGCCACCGTAGTGGAGATTGGGAGAAGTGAGCGACCGGACATATACATCTCATTGCCTGGCAGAACGCCTTGGTCGTTTACCGATCCCAGCGTATTGGTCAGTTTCACACCGAATCCGCGGCCTTCCTTCTTGGCAAGGTCGACAAGCCGATGAAGCATGGCGATTGCATCGCCGTACTGCAGGTCGTGTTCAAAGTTCTCCCGCGTCAAGGTGATGTACGTATATCCAAGGTCGTCAAGAATCTTGCGGACTTGGTCGTAGCCGAGAAGCGTCGGGTTGAGCTTTACAAACGTGTCGACCTTCTTCTCGGTAAGCATGTAGGTGCAGATGGCCTCGATTTCCTTGGGAGGACAACCATGCATGGTGCTCAGTGTTGTCGAAGGACTGATGTTGGCACTGATTTTGGTGCTCAGGCCCTTGAGCTTCTTTTCCAAGCCCTCCCAGGGGGTGCCTTCGAACAAGCCTTCATCGAGCATTGCTTCCATTTCAGAGAGATACTGATTGAACCGCTCGTCCTTATGAGCGTCGATCATACTGTCGATGTACTGCTGCATCTTCGCCGTCTTTATGCCTTCCAGGTTGTAACCGACGGACATATTGAAGATGAACGAGGGCTTTTCGAACTTGCCCTTATGCATAGCAGCTTCCAGCATATGCAGAATGATCCATGCCTTTGCATACTCATGCCAAGCCTTGGGGAGGGTGAACTCGGTCGACCACTCAACGTTGTAGGCTTCATCACGGGCATCGATGCAGGGCTTGTCGATCTCCAGGGTATCCATGACCTGAACGGTCTTCAGCTCCATGAACCGGCCACCGACGAGATAGCTGGCGATGATGTTCTGGGCAAGCTGGGTATGGGGGCCGGCGGCGGGACCGAGCGCTGTGGTGCAGCTTTGGCCGAATACCCTGATACTCTTTTTCCCCGAATCCTGATAGAATTGCTCTTGTGCAATACCAAAAATGGAATGATGATTTCGGTACTCACCGATAATACGACTGATAAGTTCCGAGAAGGGAACGGGGCGCATGATATCTCCCATATTGACTCCTTCCTATAGGGTTGGTCGGGCATGCGGCCCGACCCTTATTCATTCTAATCCAGATTGGAGAGAAGTCAATAAAAAATGCAACATTTCGCAACAAATATTGAGCACCACACATCGGAAACACCGCATGACAGAGAACCCGCTTACCCTCCAATTTTTGCCTGAACGCGTATAGTCTCTGGAGAAAAGAGCATAATCCACTCGCTATAAAATCGTACTTTTCGATAAAAATATTATTCCATACTACTACTTAACGCAAATTATATTCCAAAAATTCAACTTTCACGAATTATAGCTTTACATTTTACTTCTTTACGGTATACTTGACTAATCTGAAAAAGCAACAAAGTGTCACCACGGAGGATAAGACATGCTGATCAATTTGAATGTCAATGAAGAAGTACGGGCAAAAAACATCAAACGCTGCAAGGAAAAGGGCATTGTGCTCCCTACATTCAAGCAAATGGTGGACCCTTCTACCGTACCTGAGGATATCAAGGCAAAGCTTGCCCATGTTGGATTGTGGGATTTGGATAACTCCAACCTCTTCAGAATCACTTGGAAAAACGAGCCCACCAAGACCGGCGGAACCTTCGGAGGTGTAAACTATATTGAAGTTCCTCATGAACTTACCGGCGTCAAGGCACGCATCCTCGCCCTTGTCGGCAAATGGTTTCCCACCGGTGCACACAAGGTCGGAGCTACCTATGGGTGTCTCGCTCCGGCTTTGGTCAGCGGAAACTTCGACTCGGTGAACCAACAGGCTGTATGGCCGTCCACCGGCAACTACTGCCGCGGCGGCGCCTACAACAGCGCACTGCTCGGCTGCCAGTCCATCGCCATTCTTCCTGAAGAGATGAGCCAGGAACGTTTCAACTGGCTGAAAACCGTTGCCGGCGAAATCATCGCAACTCCTGGTTGCGAGTCCAACGTCAAGGAAATCTTCGACAAGTGCCACGAGCTCGATGCAGAACGCGGAGCCCATATTGTCATCTTCAACCAGTTCGAGGAGTTCGGCAACTACCTGTGGCACTATACCGTAACAGGTGGATCGATTCTCGAGGTGCTGGAGAAGGATGAAGAGGTCGCAGCAGAGAATGTCCGTGGTTTTGTCTCTGCAACCGGCTCAGGCGGCACCCTCGCAGCCGGCGATGCGATGAAGGATAAGTATCCCCACCTCAAGATTGCAGCCAGCGAAGCTGTCCAGTGCCCCACCCTGCTGCGCAACGGTTTCGGCGGCCATAGAATCGAGGGCATCGGCGACAAGCATGTGCCTTGGGTTCACAATGTGAAGAACACCGACATGGTCATTGCCGTCGACGATCAGGACTGTATGGATGTATACCGCCTCTTCAACGAGCCGGCCGGCATCGAGTACTTGAAAAAGATGGGTGTGAGTGAAGAGGACATCCAGAATCTTCCCTTGTACGGCATCAGTGGCATCGGCAACGTGCTGGCCGCCATCAAGATGGCCAAGTACTATGAAATGGAAGCCGACGATGTAATCTTCACTGTTTTGACCGACAGTTCGGAGATGTACACCTCACGCCTTGCAGAGCAGAATGAGATTCAAGGCGCTTTTGACGAGTATGCTGCAGTGCGTGCCCTTGCCGGCTGCCTGCATCACCAGTCGATCGATGGAGCTCTTGAGCTTACCTATTACGAAAGACTTCGCGTACACAACCTCAAGTACTACACCTGGGTCGAGCAACAGGGCAAGACGTACGAGGAGATCAATGCCCAGTGGTACGACAAGAACTATTGGAAGCAGATTCCTGCCTACGCCGAGCAGATTGATGCTATGATTGAGGCATTCAACAAGGAAGTACTGGCAAAATAAGCCAGGATGGACAATTAATGCCGGGCCTTGTGTCCGGCATTTTTTCTTACGGAGGATGTATGCGTTTTACCTACGAATGTTGTGATTGTCACGCTGTCTACGAAACCGATGAAGTTTTCTACCAGTGTCCGAAATGTGCTGGAGAAAATGACGGGAAATCCTTTCCAAAGGGCAATGTGATCGTCAAGCTCAACGACGAGGACCTGAAGGCGTTGAGCAAACAGAGTCATGTGAGCATGTATGATTTCTTTCCCTACCCTGTCCCTACGCCGGAAGTCTATCCAGTCGGCGGCACCCCGTTGGCCAGACCGCTTCGCCTGGGTAAGCAATACGGACTCACCAATGTAAGCTGCAAGCTTGACAGCGCCTTGCCTTCCGGTTCCTTCAAGGACAGGGCCAGCCAGCTGATAGCCGCCCAGGCCATTGCCCACAAGCAGAACAAGATTGCGCTGGCATCAACGGGCAATGCAGGGGCTGCGATGAGTTGTGCAGGGGCTGCCTACGGCCTTCAGATCATTCTGTTTGTTCCCGCAACCGCCCCGATCAACAAACTGATGCAGAGCGTGCTGTATGGTGCTACCGTGGTTCCGGTAAAAGGATCGTATGATGACGCCTTTGCACTGTCCATTGCTTATACCAAGAAGTTCGGGGGAATCAACCGCAATACGGCTTACAACCCGATGACCATCGAGGGAAAGAAGAGCATCTCCATCGAGTTGTTTGAACAGATGGGACGCACGGTGCCTGATGTCGTCTATGTTTCCGTTGGGGATGGCTGCATCTATGCAGGTGTTTACAAAGGATTCTACGACTTGAAACAGGCTGGGCTCATAAAGAAAATCCCGCACATAGTATGTGCACAGAGCAAACAAAGCAATGCCATCAGCAGGGCATGGAGAACCGGTGACTTCTCCAACCTGGAAAAGGCCACCACCCGTGCCGACTCGATCAGCGTTGAAAGCCCGGCCAATGGTCGCATGGCGGTGCGCTACATCCATGAGAGCGACGGTTGGGCGACCGAGGTGGACGACAAGCAGATTCTTGCCGCCCAGCTTGAGCTTGCCAAGGAAGCGGGCATTTTTGTTGAGCCGGCGGCAGCATGCGCATGGGCGGCCTTGACAGCAGACAGCGGGATACTCATCGAACGCTTCGGCTCCGATGTACATGTTTGCACCTTGCTCACCGGCAGCGGTTTCAAGGATATGGCTGTTTTCCAAGGCACGGTTACCATTCCCGAGGCGATTGAGAACAGTGTTGAAGCTGTAGAAAAGCGATTCGGGTAACAAAACAATGAAAGCAAGCGGCATCCGGCGGTGCTGCTTGCACTTTCACCTTTGACAAAAAGCCATGCTTAGAGTACCTTTTGAGCTGTGATGAGGAGATTCACATGCAGAACTTTCTAATCGGTCTTGGAATTGGAGTAGTACTGGCCATCGTCCTCGTGGTGATCATGTCCGCAAAACGACATCAGGAAATTCTTGCAACCAACAAGGAAACCGAGCGTTTGAAGAGGATGCTGACCGACCGCATGGATCTGGAAAGTGAGGGACTTGCCAAGCTGAAGGAACAGAATGAAGAGCTGAAAAAGCAGAACGAGAATCTACGCATCAGTCTGAGCACGTACTCACAGAAACCCGGACGCAAGGAAGTCGCTCGGCTTCAGATCTACCAACTTGCTGTCGACCGTCTTACGATCAACAGTCCCGGTTTCGGAGCGGCCTGGCAGGCAGCCTTGAAAGAGAGTGAGGACGAGTTCCAGAAGACGTATGTTGGCGTACAGCCGTTCATCAAGCGCTTGATTCCGATCAAGACTGATGCAGCCGTCCTGCCTCAGACCGTGGAGACCAAAGACAAATAGACATCAGCCGAAATGGTGGAACAGGTAGACACAAGGGACTTAAAATCCCTTGCTCGCAAGGGCGTACGGGTTCAATTCCCGTTTTCGGCAATCCATTACAATGTATATCTTTACATAGATAACCATGAGAGCTTTTCTCGTGGTTTTCTTGTATTCAGGCGCGCTCATCAACCAGAAGTCCAGCCATCTGCAGGCTCACCTGCCAAAGTTGCCGTGCAACACCTTCGTCCAAAGCATGCGGTGCAGGTATTTCCAGCGTAGTGAAATTGAAAAACTTCCCGGTCAACCCCTCCACCTCTTCCGATACCCCCAGATAGTAGAGCGCCTGTGCCGACAGAAGCGGAGATCGGGATGAGGGGTTGATAACGCGGTGTTTGAAGAACTTGTACAACCGCCCGTTGTTCTCCCCCATGTTGGTCAGGACATCGCCGGGATGCATGGCATTGATGGTAACATTGCTGCCGGCTAAATTTCGGCTGAATGGAAACAGTGAGAGCAACTGGGCTGTCTTGGCCGATCCGTAGCTTTTAAGCCCTGTGTAATGCTGCTTATCCCAGCGAAGGTCGTCAAGTTTGAGGCCTGCGAGTGCAAAGCGGTGGCCTTCGGAGTTCACATAGAGAATCCTCGCATGGGGCTGTCCCATCAGCTTGTCCTGCAGCTTGTAGGTGATGATGAACGGGGCGAGGTAGTTCACTTGGAACACTTCCTCGATGCCGTCGCCTGTAAAACGCTTGTGCGTATTGTACACCCCTGCATTGTGGATCAACACAGTGATGTCCTGTTCAAGGGAAGCCAGATGATCGGCTGCGGCATGGATATCGCTCAACTTGGAGAAATCGGCAATGAAATAAGAGTAAACACCCTTGAATTCTTGCTCGAGCTCTGCCTTCAGCTTCTCCGACTTCTCCTTGCTCCGGTTGATCAACAGAAGAGATGCACCATGACTTGCATAGAGTCTGGCTGTCTCATACCCGATTCCCGAAGTAGCACCGGTTATGACCACCAATTTGCCCTCAAAATCCTTTGATTCCTGCTTGGGTATGGCTTTGTTGTTCCTCAGCATGGCACTGATGTTCGACCACTGATACTGTTTCCAATAGGGATTACTCATACCATTCCTCAACCAAACTTCTTATGCATGAATTTTCGATACATCTTGTTGAACCTGGGGATATTATCGAAGATATCACCCCATAGGTCGTAGTAATCGCGTTGTTCGATGATCTTTCCCTGTTCATTAAGGGTAACCCTGCTGCAACCAAAAACTGATGAGTTCGGGTACTTCTTGAAACTGAGGCTCATCTCCCACTCCATGAACAGCACATTGCCGTTGGAAGCCGTATTCTTCACGTCCATCTTCAAGTTGTTGGACCGGGCGATAAGGCGCTCGGTCATGGCCTTGAAGTCGTCAATTCCGTTGATTTTTTGGACACTGTCACAAAAATAGATGGCTTGGTCATAATAAGGTAGAATATGGGACCAATCGGGTTTTCCCTCCGTATTATAGATATTGGTCCACAGTTCCTTCAACTGCTCTTTGCTTCGAATCACATACTCCATTAACAAAACTCCTTACATTCAATACAGTGTACGCTAATTGATGAGAAAAACCAAAAAAAATAATCGCTCTGAATACCAAATCAGAAAAAGAACTCAGTGCACAGAGCTCCTGCTGATCCCTGCAGCATGGATACCGGATGGGAGACGGCAGGGAACATCGCCGCAGGATGCTGTAATAGTGGGCCAAGCTAGATTTTGTAAATTTTCATTCAAATGAATGGATTTTTCATGTTTATACACAATTGTGCATATCCAAATTGACAAAAACCCATACAACCTCTAGATTGGAGGGAACGTTTGGGGTAGGTAGCATGGAGCACAGTTCAACAGAGAAAGCGTTCACCAAAGAAGAGCTCATTGCCCAGGAGTTGCTGGACAAGAAGGAATCGGATAGCAAGCTCCGGGTATACTCGGGTCCGCTTGGAACCGTCATTACTGCATTATTTCTTATATGGTCGGTATTTCAAGTATATGCGAATACCATAGGCATCATCGATGCCATGTCGCTGAGGACTTGGCACCTATTCTTCTTGATGCTCTTCACCTTTCTGCTCTTTCCAACCTACTCGTCGGAAAACCGGAAACGGACCTATCCCCCTGTTTGGGACATCGTACTATTGGGTGTGTTGATCTTCACGTTCTGGTATCTCTTGAAAAATTACATCGTAGTAGCCAAACGTGGTGGATACCTGCTCAGCAGCGACCTTTGGCTTGCAGGCATTACCATGGTCCTCATATTTGAGGCCGGGCGAAGGGCGTGCAAGAACCTTGCTGTCCTGGGTCTGATTTTCCTGCTCTACAACTTCCTGGGGATGTGGATTCCCGGAGAGCTTGGTCATGTGGGATTCAGTGTCAAGCGGGTACTCAACCACATGATATGGGGCAGCCAGGGAATCTTCGGTGTTGGAATCGGTGTCAGCGCCACCTATATTTTTCTGTTCGTCCTCTTTGGCGCATACCTGAAATACAGTGGATTCAGTCAATTCATCAACGATATCTCCCTGACATTGGTGGGAAGGACTGCCGGAGGCCCTGCAAAGGTTGCTGTACTGGCCAGTGCACTTTTAGGCATGATCAACGGTTCGGCCATCGCCAATGTCGCTACCACAGGAACCATAACCATCCCTATGATGAAGAAAACCGGCTACAAGAAGGAGTTTGCCGCCGCAGTGGAGGCTGTTGCTTCCACCGGAGGTCAGTTCGCCCCACCCATCATGGGAGCCGTCGGCTTTGTCATGGCAGAATTCATGGGGGTAAGCTACACAAAAGTCTTGCTTGCTGCCTGCATCCCGGCATTCTTGTACTATCTTACCCTTCTGTTTGCCGTACACTTTGAAGCGAAACGGCTCGGTCTCTCCGGCTTGAGCAAGGAGAACATACCCAACGCCTTGGTGGTTATGAAAAAGCAGGGGCACCTGATCATCCCCTTGGTAGTTCTGATCGGGATGCTCAGCTTTGGCTTTACCCCGCTTTTTGGAGCAGTCGTTGCCATTTTTGCCACCATCGGAGCTTCATGGTTGAGAAAAGAGACACGAATGACGTGGGCTGTCATCGTACAGGCTACAGTCGAAGGTGCACGGTCGGCGGTAGCGGTAGGGATGAGCTGTGCAATCATCGGGGTGATCATCGGAACGGTGTCCTTGACCGGGCTCGGCCTAAGTTTTGGATACATCATCCTCAAGGTTGTCGGTGAAGGACAACTGTACCTCGGGGGCTTGATGGTCATGCTCATGAGCATCGTGCTCGGCATGGGAGTTCCCGGGGTTGCCGCGTATGTCATCGTATCGACGGTCTCTGTTCCAGTTCTCATCCAGACCGGAGCGATTCCCATGGCCGCTCATATGTTCTGTCTCATCTATGCATGCCTTTCCAACATTACGCCCCCTGTGGCAATGAGCAGTTACGTAGCAAGCGGAATTGCCGACTCCGACCAAACAAAGACCAGTCTCATAGCCGTGAAACTCGGACTGACCGGGTTCATCCTCCCCTTCTTCTTCCTTGATAATCCAATACTCCTGCTGGGAAGCACCGAGGGGGTTCCCTTGCTCATCACCATCAGGGCGCTCATTACCTCATCCATCGGAGTCATCGCTCTCTCATCAGGCCTTCAGGGGTACTTATTAGGCAAGCTGAATATTCTGGAACGCCTGGTGATGATTGCAGCCGGTCTCTTGTTCATAGAAACCGGACTGGTAACCGATCTGGCCGCACTCATGCTCGTTGGAGTCATACTGACTTTCCAATATGTACAGACGAAATCACACAAGAAGGAGAAAATCGCATGAAGAAATCTATCGTGTCGTTGTTGGTCATCACCATGCTTATGCAGGGAGTACTGTTCGCAGCAGGTGTGCAGGAAAAGGAGACCGCACCCGTCAAGAAAACCGTCATCAATTTTCCGACCGCTGCAACGACAGGGGCTGTGTATCCACTTGGGTCGGCGATGGCCAACCTGTGGAATACCAAGCTTGACAACGTGAGGGCAAGCGCACAGGCAAGCGCCGGCGGCATTGCAAACCTCAACATGATTGCCGACGGGGAAGCCCAGTTGGGAGTCGCCGTCACCTCGATCATGTACGAATCCTTCAACGGCATCGGAGCTTTCGAGGGAAGACCAAACCCCAACCTCAGGGTCATGATCGGCTTGTATGCCAACCCCAACCAGGTCGTTGTTACACAGAACAGCGGTATCGATTCACTTGCCGATCTCAGCGGCAAGCGCTTCGCATCCGGTGCTCCGGGTTCGACTACGGAAGTGGAGACCAGCCTGCACCTCAAGACCAGCGGAGTCAACTATCCTGATGGATTGAGAGTCCAGTATGTCGGATTCACCGAAGCGATCGACTTGATGCGCAACAAGCAACTAGACGGGGCTTGGATCATGGCTGGTATTCCCAATGCTGCAGTAACCGAGATGCTTTCAACGGCCGGCGGAAAATTGCTCAGTCTCGACATGGACCTGATCAAGAAGCTGCAAGAGGCTTATCCCTGGTATGGTGCCTATACCATTCCCGCCAATACCTATCCCGGCCAGACAACCGACGTCCTGACTTCGGCGATCAAGATCACCGTCTGTACCGATGCCCGTGTCGATGCCGATGTTGTGTATGACATGACCAAGACGTTCTGGGAAAACTTTGAGGAATTGAAGGCCACTCAGGCTCCGCTGAAGCAGGTCAATCCCAAGGAAGCAGTAAAAGATCTGGCAGGGCTGCCCTTGCATGAAGGTGCTGCACGCTACTACAAAGAGATCGGATTGCTGTAGAGAGTTCCGTATCCAGAAGCCAGGGTTGTTCAACTCTGGCTTTTTTTCTGCTCCAACAACGCAAGACATGCCTGCATATCCAGCTTGCCTTGCCCGACGCGTTCATACAGCTTATCCAAGACAGCCTCATCGAAGAGAGCGGAGAAGCCCTGCCGACCGAGAAACGACCGTACAAAAGGAGTCTTCGGTCTGAACACCAAGTCCTCGGCCGTTCCTTCCTGGACGATGCTTCCATGGTGAATGAGCACGATCCTGGTTCCCAAACGAAAAGCTTCACGGATGTCATGAGTGACAAAAACAATGGTCTGCCCAAGTTTTCGGTGAATCTGCTTGAGCTGGTCCTGCAGTTGCGTTCTGGTCTGTTCGTCCACAGCCCCGAACGGCTCATCCATGAGCATGATGGATGGATTTGCAGCCAAAGCACGAGCGACCCCCACCCGCTGCTTCTGCCCTCCGCTCAGTTGGCGTGGATAGCGCATCAACAGCTCACGTTTCAGACCTACCAATTCCAGCAACCGCACCGCACGTTCTTTGCGCTGCTGGATATCCACACCCTGCAGCTTCAACACATAGCTGACATTCTCCCACACACGCATGTGCGGAAACAAACCTACTTGTTGGATTGCATACCCGATAGAACGCCTGAGCTCCTCAATATTGTAGTCGTTGAGCTTTTTCCCATGGATACGCAGATACCCTGCATCAAAATCGAGCAGATTGTTGACCAACTTGAGCAAGGTGGTCTTGCCGCAGCCCGATTGTCCGAGCAGGACCACAAACTCCCCTTGCTGTATAGCCAGGTTGATATCCCTGAGAACCACCTCTTCAGGGGTATAGGACTTGCTGATGTGCTCGAACTCGATTGCATACCCCATCAGAGCAATCCCTTTTGCTGGAGGAACGTCTTGGCAACAACCTTGGGATCCTGCTTCTCGATTTCAACCTGGTAATTGAGTGCTATCATCTCCTCGTTGCTGATGTTCCCGCTCAGTTTTTCCAAAACCTGTTCCAACTTGGGATGCTTTTTGAGCGTTTCTTCGCGGACCACGGTGGCTGCATGGTAGCTGGTGAAATACCCGCGATCATCATCCAGCACCATAACCGGCTCCTCCTTGAGCCTTCCGTCCGTGGAGAATACGGTAATGACATCGACACCATCACTCTTTACCGCTTCATACCGTAGACCGATATCGATTTCCTGTATCGCCTTGAAGGTAAGTCCATACGCCTTGGTCAGCCCGATAAAGCCGTCATCGCGTTCCAGAAAATCGGGATTGGCGGCAAACACAAGCTTGTCACTTACCTTTGCAAGATCGGAAACGGTTTTCAGGTTGTACTGTCGGGCTACGCTCTCGGCAACCGCCACCCCGTAGGTGTTGTTGAAACCGTACAAGCCGCTCCAATGCAGCTGCATCCGGGTGTGATACGCTTCTTTGACCTGTTCGTACAGAGAAGCGGCGTCCTGGATCGGAGCTTGTTTGAGCACGAACAGCCAACCTGTGCCTGTATACTCAGGATAGAGGTCGATCTCACCTTTGAGCAAGGCTGGATGTATATTCGAAGTCCCTCCTCCGATGCCGAGCGTCTGTTTGACAGTCAAATCCGTGTGCTCCTCGATGAGGAACGTCAGCATCTCGGCAAGGATGAACTGCTCGGTGACCGGCTTGCTTGCAATGACTACAACCTCTTCCGATTTCTTTGTACATCCAGCCAATAGGGATGCAACCATCAAGAGACAGAGCATGTACTTACGCATGAGATTCCTCCTCACCCAGATATCGTTTTCGCACCTGTTTTTCCACCACTTCCAACATCAAATCGGCAATAATTGCAAATAGGGCGATCAAGAGGCTTCCTGCTATGGTCATCTCAGGAAAGTTTGTGGAAATTCCCCGCCAAATCGCCCTTCCCAAGCCCCCCGCCCCAATGAAGGAAGCGATGCCACCCAAGGCGATGGTCATGACAACCATCGTACGGAATCCGCTGAAAATTATGGGAAGAGCCAAGGGAAACCTGATGATCCAAAGCAATTGCCAGCCGGATGTGCCCATGCCGATTGCTGCTTCCAGAATATCAGGATTCACTTCCTTCAAACCTGTATACGTATTTCTGACCATGGGGAGCAGCCCATACAACACAATGGCAATTACCGCACTCTTCAGCCCTATACCGGAGATGGAGACCAGAATTCCAAACAGTGCGATGGACGGTATGGTGTAGAGAAAGCTGGTAAGACGGAGAACAATTCCTGCAAGCAGCACATGCTTGGTCATGAGGATACCGAGGCATAACCCGACCACGGTGATGATGAACACACAGATAAGCGTAATTGCGATGTGTTGGCCCATCAGCTCCAGGAAAAAGGGAAACCGATCCATGTAGAGCGAGAAAATCCTACCAAGCATTGCACATCCTTCTTCCTTCCGATTCTAACACCGCCGCAGACAACCTTCCAGCGAAAAGAACTTGACCCAAGGCGGGCGGATGTGCATGCTCAAAGCATGTACCACAAATTCTTTGAAGAGCTTGCGTTTACAGATAAACAGAAACTTGACATCCAGCAAGCTGCCAAGCAGGCTGACAAACGTTCCCTAACACTAGAGCTTGAGAGAGCAATCAAATTGCGCGACGTGCAGAAGGTTGGGACGATTCTACTGCAAGGCTTCCAAACCTTCGGTCCTGTCTGTCCGTTGGTTCTCATACAAAGTTGTTACGAACAGGTCTGCAATCTGTATCGGGACCTCTGTATTGAAGAGTCGGTCAGGGTTGCCACGTTATCGGATATCAGTCTTTGGACGGAGGTCTACGCACACGATCACAGTCAGGAGACGGGCTTTGCCCAGGTTTTCTGGATTGCACGACATTTGTGTGCAAAAATTCTGCGGTTGGGCCGATTGCAGTTTGAGCAAAAAAGCATGAACTCACCCTTGCGCATCTATCAGCAAGAACGCAGCGAACAATGTATTACGCTTGCAGAAGCCGATATCGCCTGTGATAGTGCAGGGTATTTAATCAATCCCGAGCAGGCAGCTTTCATGACGACGCTCAGAGAAGAAGGGACCTCCCTGATCGCCCATGCGGTCGACGGAGCAAGCGGCAGCATCGCTCGAAAACCTTCCTTGTATGACACCTCAAAGTTGCGCCTGCTAGCCGATTCTGCCACCAATGTGCTGCACATCCATATTCCTGCAGGTGAAAAACTTTCCGAGCAGGCGGTTGCCGATTCCCTGTTGCAGGCACCTCGATATTTTCCAAACCACAGTCTGGCCGTCTGTGCATCCTGGCTACTCGATCCCGCCCTCTTGAGCGTCGCCGAGCCTTCAAGCAATATCGTCTTATTCATGCAACGCTTTTCAAAGTTTCCCGTACCGTTTGAGACTCCTCAGATTTTTGAGCGGGTCTTTGGTTTCACTGCAACAGAAGATGACATCCCCCGATGGAAAGCGACAACAACCTTGCAACGCTCCATACAACGAGCACTTTCCGAAGGAGTCGTCTTTCGAACCATGGGGGGATATTTGTTGCTTGGCTGACAACCACTTAACAATCCTTCAAATACTCGCACACCTTCCCTATCGCCACCTTTTCCTCTCTGATGCAGTTCGGTTCCAGACTCTTTGGATCATCCACCGAGGATTCACCAAGCTTGCGTTTCGCTCCGACAAAATTCCCTACCGTCACCCTTCTCATGATGCCGCGTACATCCAAGTCGGTGCCTTGACTGCAGGATGGATGTTCACACAGCTGGCAACGCCTTGCAAGCAGTTGGACCTCGCGCTGTTGTGCATTCGATGAGGCATACAGCTGGTCGCTTGTGAATGGGGCTTTGATCAGCTGTACATACTCTTTGCGGGTTGGATCATGAACAAACGGCTCAAGACCCCGTTTGGAGAGTACGGCATTTGCAGCTGCAATACCGCTGGTGGTAACCGTTGGAGTGCCGGTGCCCATCATGGTCGACTCGCCGCAGCAGAACAGGGTATCCCAGGCGGTCCTGATGTGCTGGCGTTTGAACATATGGTTTCCAAGCATCTGTTTCGGACCGGCTACCGTCCCCCCGTTTTTCATCGTAAATCGTTCAATGGTTCGTGGCGTTGCGAGCTCGGCATGTCGGAGGTGCTCCTTGATGGTGGGAAACCGCTTGGCTAGCACGCCTAGCAGTCGCTCGATTTCCCTCTCCTTCCTTTGCCGATATGCATCCGGGTCAAGAGAAGCCCAATCTCCAAAGGAAGGTCCGATGGCCAGAACGATATGCTCATCATCGGCACAGATGGTTTTATCATCAACGCTTGGAATGTAGGCCGTAACCTCCTCCTCATCCAATGCATCGGGCCGGCCCACCAGCATCTCCACAGCAAGCGTACCATCATCGACTGCTTCCTTGTCGACGAGCGTATAGAGCACAACGCTTGGATAGGTCGGTTCCTGATTCTCTGCCCAGATGCGTTGTTTCTTTGTTGTTTCACTGTGGGGTAACAATTTCCCATAAAGATTCCAGACCGTACCGCTGTAGATGATCTGTTCGGCTGTGTGCACTGTTTTGTCATCGAGCAACACGCCACTGGGCTTGCCATGGTCGAAAAGGATCGAGACCACCTCCCTTTCTGCAATCATCGTCGAGCCATGTTCCTCGATGACTTTTTCAAGAGCTCCTGTCAATTGCAGGGTTGAACCGGCGGGATAGTAACTGCCCCCTGCATGATTGTCCACAAACATCACCGAGGCAAGAATCGCCGGACTCTCCTCTACCGTTGCATAGCAATAGGTCGAAGTGAGCTTGTCGAAGAAGTTGAAGATTGCCTCGTCGGTGAAATACTTGGACAGCAGTGACTTTGCACTCACATTCATGTAGGAGAGAAACCGAATATAGGAGAGGGGATGACGCAACAGAGACTTCAGGGCCGCCTTCTTGTCCACTTCATCAGGGGTGGTGTACGAAGGATTTTCCACCATGACATGTTCATACATGTTCTGCATGTCCGCATAGAAACGCACCAGATTGTCCCGCTGGCCGGGAAACAGGGTGGCAACTTCATCTATGAACTGTGCAATAGAGGGATAGAAATTCACTTTTTTCCCATCATAATGAACACAATAGAGCAGATCATGCTGAATCATGGTGATGGGCTCCTCCAGACAATTGAAGAGGAACCGATGGGCATTGAACCCCTTCTCTCCCCAGCCGAAGAGCATGGAAGAGCCCTGATCGAAGATTGCATCACCGCGCTTGAAGGCGCCGCAGCTTCCACCCGGACAATAGGACTTATCGATGGTGGCAATAGTTAAACCACGTTTAGCCAATAAAGAGGCGGCACTCAACCCGCTCAAACCAGAACCAATGACAATGACATCGAAATGCATTCCACACCCCTTACTGGAAAGACTCATTCAACAATACAGCATCACAGAAGGCTTTCAACCGTGCAGAATCGCTGCCGAACGTCGCCTCGTTCGGGTTGATGAACGAAATCTCACCGCGTACATGGCCGTCATGCTTCATATTCTTGATGATGGAGAAGCACTTGGAAACATCGCCACCGCTGCAGTTGGCAATAAGGTACAGGTCCTTGTTCGCAAACTCGGCTTGCTTAAGATACGAATACATTGGAGCGCACACCCGGCCCGCCCAAATCGGCGTGGCCAATATCACCACCTCATACCTGCTCAAGTCGGGCAGAGGTTGCTTGAACGTATGAGGAAACCGTAAGACAGTGTTCCTGCCGGCTGTATAGTATTTTGCAAAACCCTTGGAAGGGTAATCCTTGGCAAGCTGCAACCTATATACATCGCAACCAAGCAGCTTTTGAGCCTGTTCTGCCAAAAAATGCGTATGACCATCGAGTGAATAGTAAATCAGAACGCGTTCCATAGAAGGCCTCCCGTCCTAGAGCAGAGTGTATCATGCAAATCTTGCTCCATCCATGAAAGAATGCCGGCCTTGCAACAAAAAAGTGAAGCGGGTATAAAGAGTGCATGCATACCCTTGTTCCCAATCTCATAGATTCCCATTTCCATCTTCGTTCCATGCAGCGAAAAGGCGTACAAATCGAAGCATTGCTTGAGGCGATGCAGCAGGCCTGCATGCAAGGTATCGAAATTGGATTGGATTGTGATGACTTGGCCGAACGAACGGCTTTGCTTGCACCCTACTCGTTCATCCACCTCAGTGCAGGCATCGGGCCCTGGGGGGCAAAAGAATCTCTGGATGAACAGCTAGCCGTATTGGAAGATCAACTTGCACAGAACCGGGTTGCAGCCATCGGGGAAATCGGACTGGACAACTACCACAAGTATGGAACGGTCGAGAACCAGGAGTACCTTCTGCAGAGGCAGATCGAGCTCGCCAATACGATGGGAAAACCTGTAATTTTCCACAATCGGGAAGCGGATGACCAATTCATAGCACTGCTAAGGCGTACCGTCTTTGCAAGGCGGGGAATCTTTCACTGCTATCAAGGCGGTGAAGAGCTTGCCCGTCTTGCAATCGAGCAAGGATTTTTCCTCTCCTTTGCAGGCCCGTTGACATACAAGGCAAACAAGGCCATGCAGGACTTGTTCGTCTCGCTTCCGATCGAGCACCTTCTATTGGAGACCGACAGTCCCTACCTCAGCCCCAACCCTGTACGGGGGACTGTCAATACACCCCTTGCAATGCAACACATATACTCATTTGCAGCTCAGCTGAGAAACATCCCGCTCGAAGCCTTGATCGAGCAGATTAGAGCCAACTTCCATGCATTTCTCGAGCAGTGAGCAAGCGTTTATCAGCAAGGATATTCGTAGCCGCCGTCTCAGTCACCTGCTTGAAAGTCCGGACCAAGTCCTCGACTACTACTCCATACAGATGCGAAGGCGGAATTACGTGCTTGTACGAACCCTCCACCGTCCAAAGCAGCGAAGCTTGGCCAAGCAGGGGCAAAGCCCACTCCCCCATGCTTGGAACATAAAGGTGAATGACAGGATTGACCAAAAGGGCTTTGCGTATTCTCTGTGTGAATTGCCCATCGCTCTCCGATTCCCCTTTGGTCAGTACTAGGTCTGGAGGTACACCTCTGGGGCGGTACTGACTCTCATTGTCTCGAATATACAGAATCTCTGATTTTCTCTTGTCAACAATCTTCTGCCAAATGCCTTCATCCGCATGGGTTGCAATCATTCGGCCGAAAACAGGCGATGCAGATTTTCCCATACCCACCCAAACACCTTCATAGTCAACTGAGTCAAAGCCCTGCAAGGCTTGGGTGATCACAGGCGAGCATATCACATACCCGTTCTCCTCTCCCAAGATTGCTTGCAGCGTTTGTTCATCCACATCCGCTTTTACGCCAATGGTGCGAAGCCGGTACCCGTTTGCAAGCATCGACACAGATAGCCTGAGTCTTTGAGGCTCGTATACATTCTCCATGTACGTTGCATCGGTAAGAAACAAGAGCGAAGGAAGCAGCAGAACATATGCAAGAGGTGTTGCAGTGAGCAACAAGGCAAACAGATATGGCAACAGAACATGTGTTTTCATCGTCTAGAATGTAGCAGGCAGGTCTTGCACGGTCAATAAACCGCTGTATACAGGTTGACCAGTTTCCACAGATTGGATACATTTGTACCGAATCGTATTGAACAAGGAGCAACCTATGACATCCTATAAGGAACTCGGTCTGGTGAATACCAGAGACATGTTTGCTAAAGCAGTCAAGGGCGGTTATGCCATTCCTGCCTATAATTTCAACAATATGGAACAGCTTCAGGCTATCATCCAGGCTTGTGTCGCCACCAAGAGCCCCGTTATTCTTCAGGTCTCCAAGGGTGCCCGCGACTATGCCAACATCAATCTGCTGAGAAACATGGCTCGTGGAGCCGGTGAGTACGCCAAGGAACTCGGCTGTGAAATTCCCATCGTCCTGCACCTCGACCACGGCGACAGCTTTGAAACGTGCAAAGAGTGCATCGACAATGGATTCAGCTCCGTCATGATCGACGGCTCCCACTTCCCCTATGAAGAGAACGTTGCCCTGACCAAAAAGGTCGTTGAATACGCACACGCCCACGATGTAACGGTTGAAGGCGAACTTGGTGTCCTTGCCGGCATCGAGGATGAGGTCAGCAGCGCAGTAAGCCACTACACCAAGCCTGAGGAAGTCGTGGACTTCGTCTCCCGCACAGGTGTAGACTCCCTGGCCATTTCCATCGGGACCAGCCATGGAGCGAACAAATTCGTCCCATCCCAGTGCACCCGCAACGCCGATGGTGTTCTCATTCCACCTCCGCTGCGCTTCGACATCCTCGAGGATATCGAAAAGCAGTTGCCCGGCTTCCCGATTGTCCTGCATGGATCCTCCTCTGTTCCCGTCGAGTATGTGAACATGATTCTTCAGTTCGGCGGCAAGCTCAAGGACAGCGTAGGCATTCCTGAGGAGCAGCTTCGCAAGGCTGCCAAGAGCGCGGTATGCAAAATCAACATCGACAGCGACGGCAGACTTGCCATGACGGCGGTCATCCGCAAGGTGCTTGCAGAGAAACCCGGCGAGTTCGACCCCCGCAAGTACCTCGGTCCAGCCCGCGAGGAGCTGAAAAAGATGTACATGCACAAGAACATCAACGTCCTGGGTTCCGCAAATCAAGCGTAACTGAGAGAAACTTGGCAAAGGCCGTCGGCAATGTCCCACGGCCTTTTTTCATGAGCACGAGGGAAGATACTTTGACACGAGCCTTGTGCCTGTGATATATTGAGTTCCGTCGGCCATGTAGGCCGGGAAAAGCTCACACATAGTGGTTTTCACCGAAAACACAAGGAGATCGATTGGCTACGAAGGATTTGAGGATCAATAGACAGATCCGCGCAAGAGAAGTGTTCGTCATTGATGCAGATGGTAATCAGAAAGGCATCATGAGCGTGTATGACGCCGTCATGCTTGCAGAGAGTGCAGGATTGGATTTGGTGGAAGTTTCCCCCAATGCAAACCCTCCCGTTTGTAAGATTCTCGACTTCGGAAAATACCGGTATGAGCAGGAAAAAAGGCTCAGGGATGCCAAGAAGAACCAGAGTGTCATCAAAATGAAGGAAATCCGGATGCAGCCCAAGATCGAAAGACACGATCTTGAGACAAAGTCCAAATTCATCGGTGAATTCCTCGCTGAGGGGAACAAGGTCAAGGTAAGCATACGCTTCCGCGGCCGAGAACTTGCCCACACCGAACTCGGTAAAGTGGTTTTGGACAAGATACTTGCCCAGCTTACTGAAAATGGGGTAGGCTTCAATCTTGATCGAGATGCCCTGATGGAAGGCAAGATGATGAGCATGATCGTCAGCCCTGCCAAAACCAGTCCTGTCTCAGCCAAGAAAGACAATTTGCAACAGTAGCCCGCATGGGATATTGAATATGCTGCTCCAAGGGGATCTTGTTCCTTGCGAGCGCAAGATGGAAGGTGCACAACAATGCCCAAGATGAAAACAAGAAGGTCCGCTGCAAAGCGGTTCCGCGTCACTGGAACTGGTAAGGTCCGCTATAAGAAGCAGGGTCTGCGCCACATTCTCACCAAGAAGAGCAGCAAGCGCAAGGGCAACCTTCGTGCTTCTGGAATCCTCGAAGATATGGAAGCAAAGAGAGCCAAATCCATGCTTCCGTACGCGTAAGGAGGTGGGCAATGCCAAGAGCAGTTGACGGAACGAAACGTAAGGACAGAAGGAAGAAGATTCTTGAACTGGCGAAAGGCTTTTACGGCCGGAGAAGCACGAACAACCGCGTTGCAAAAGATGCAGTTGCCAAGGCCGGCCAGTACGCATATCGCGGACGCAAGGAGCGCAAGCGGGATTTCCGCAAGCTCTGGATTGCAAGAATCAGCGCAGCCGTGCAGGCAGAGGGTCTCAACTACTCTCAGTTTATGCATGGTATGAAGCTTGCCAACATCGAGATCAACAGAAAGGCCCTCTCCAATATGGCTATTGAAGACCAGGCTACATTCTCTGCACTCGTTGCACAGGTAAAGGATACTTTGAGCAAATAAGCCAAGGTAACTCGTCTAGACGTTTGAAGGAGGAACCATGTCAGTTGTTGATACCGTAAAAATGCTTGAACTGCGAACCAAGAAGGCTGCAGGATTGATCGCAATGCTCCGCAAGGAGAAAGCCGAACTTCAAGAGAAGTTTGATTTGGTACATGCACACAACGCTGAACTCGAAGAGTATGTTGAGAGTTTTACTTCCAGCAACAAGCTTATCGAGGAAAGCATTGCCAATGCCATGGAAAATCTTTCCGCCATCGAAGGGCTGGATGATGTCCCGCTTTTTGATGACGCAGCACTTGATTTGGAGGCCGCCGATGGATTCACCAGTGGAGACGCCTTTGCTAATGAGGAAGTCGACCTGGATGCTCTTTTGGAGGATTCTCCCTCTCTATAAGCTGAAACAATCAGTCTGGACACTGTCCGTAAACGGGGCCGCTTGGTCCCGTTTTCTTTTTCCGAACCCCCTTTCCCAAAGCTCCTTCTTATTGTACCATGTAGGTAGAGCAGTCACCTGCCTAGATATTTGACAAGTTTTCCTGCGGTGTGCGCCTGGAGCCATAGTCTCTTGGCTCAACATACACAAACGGGTAGCGGTATAGCTGATTTGCATTGATCCGACTCCTTCGGGGTTTAATGGAACAGAATTTTCAGCGTAACTAGTTTCCCCCTTGAACCAATGGTTCAAGAGCATTCTCCGGGTACGGCACCGCAGGTTTTATCTTGCATACAGGAATACTCATCCATGTCAGAAACACACGATGCCTTGAAGAACATTCTCTTCATCAAACTTCCCGCTTCCATGGAGCGGGATATCAACAATTTCCATCTCGACAGCACCATTGAAATCCCCGTGCAAAAGCCTGAAGGAAGCAACAAATTCGATCCCGCTAAGGACATCTCCATCGAATTGATCGTTGCAGGTATGCTCAAGGTGCTTGCATACCACAACGAACATGAACATGCCGCTTATTACCGTGATTTCGTACTTGCACTGCAGCCCGATGCTATTCAAGAGCTCACTATTGCCGCCATAGCCCAGGAACAGAAACACAACTTCCCCTTTGCAGAAGAGTTGTTTCTTACTGTATGCCATCTTGCCGAGCAAAGCGCGACGTACATCAACTTGGCAACCCTGTACAGCCGGAAGGCCGCCGAGGACACTGCAAAGGGTGCCCAGTACGACATGTATCAGCAAAAAGCCCTTGAAACGCTCAAAGAAGGGCTTTCTGTGGTTGGAGAGGATGCAGCACTCTTAAGTGAAATCGGCTTTTTCCATCTCTATCAAGGAAATGTTGAGATTGCAAAAGAGTATCTTGACCGATACCTCTCTCTTGCCGCCGAGGATGAGAAAAAGGCGCATGTGCAGAAAATTGTGGACGACATCGATTCCAAGCTCAATGACGACCAGACCTTGATGCGTTCCTATGATGCCATTCAAATGAACAAGGAAGACGAGGCCGTCACCTTGCTGGACTCTTTCCTTGCAGATAATCCCAAGGTATGGAATGCATGGTTCCTCAAAGGCTGGGCGCTGAGGAGGATGGGCAACTACCGGGAGGCCGAGCAGGCTCTGCTGGCTGCACTTGCAAACAGCAAGGGGACAAGCGACATCTACAATGAGCTGGCCATCTGCAGTTTGGAGACCGGCAAGAGCGAATTAGCGAAGAATTACCTCAATACTGCGGTTGACCTGGATAATCAGAATATCACGCTCATTTCCAATCTTGCGTATCTCTACCTGAAGGACCGGATGTGGGACGAGGCTCGTGAATATCTGGAGACAGCCCGTTCCATCGATCCCAACGATCCGCTGATCATCCAGCTGATGAAGGACTATGAAAAGGCGAGCGGAGACACCCTCTCCTCCCCCATTGTCCAAGAATTCGTTGATACCGAGGATGTAGTCAGGCAGACCAAGCAGGAAAAACCCTTCTTCATCCAAGGCAAGGAAGAGACCGATGACCTGGAGACCGAGTATGATCTGGAGGATTCGCTCTGATGACCATCATCAGTCATAGTGAAGAGGAGACACGTGCATTCGGATATCGCTTGGGCAAGGTGTGCAAACCGGGGACGGTCATCTCGCTCCGTGGCAGTCTAGGAGCGGGAAAAACAGTTCTTGCAAAAGGACTTGCACTCGCCTTGGGCATCAGCGAACCGATTGTGAGTCCGACCTTTACCTTGATTCAAGAGTACGAGGGAACACTACCGCTTCACCATATGGATTTGTATCGAATCGATTCAACCGAAGAGTTTGAAATGATCGGCGGCGAGGAGCTTCTCTACAACAATGGGGTCACATTAATTGAATGGAGTGAAAAAATTGCCGATATGCTTCCCGATTCGACGCTTTATGTCGATATTGGTATTATGCCCAACCAAGAACGAACAATCACCCTGCAAGGGGCCGACGTATGAACATCCTCTCCTGCGACACCTCGACCGAGGTCATGCACCTGTGCCTGGCACGTTTTGAAGAGGGCCGCAAGAACTCGTATGAAGTGCGGGTTCTGACAAGTGCGAACAAGCACTCGGAGTTGTTGGTTCCTGCCATACTCGATTTGTGCGAACACAACGCCATCACATTGAAAGAGCTTGACCTCTTGGTGTGTACCAGCGGTCCGGGCTCCTTCACCGGGTTGAGGATCGCCATGAGCACCCTGAAGGGCATCAGTCTTGCTACAGGCATTCCCATGGTTACAATTCCAACCTTGGAAGCGTACCAAGGTTGCATCAGCTCATATCCCCATGCCATCCTTGCTGTCATTGATGCCAAGAAAAAGCGATTCTATACGGCTTTGTTCCAAAACGGAAAGCGCCTGACGCCTGATCTTGATCTTGAGATCAACCAGATTGAGGACCTGCTTGCAATGCATCCCGATGCACTCTTGACCGGCAGTGATGCCGCCTGCCTTGCATCCAAGCTCTCAAAACCTTATACGGTTGACGAGAGTGCACAGCTCAATCTTTCGTTCGTACTTTGCACGCTTGGCAAGAAGCGGTTCGAGGACTTTGGGGCGGAGGCTCTGGACTGTGGTCCGACTTACGTACGAAAGAGCGATGCAGAAATCGCATTACAAGAAACAATCAAATCACTGGAGGAAACACATGATTGAACAAGATGTCCTGATCATCGGATCAGGGGTTGCAGGTATGTCTGCGGCCCAATATGCAGCACGTGCCGGTCGCTCAGTAACAATGCTCGAGTCAATCGCTCCCGGAGGACAGACCATGTACATAGACATGATTGAAAACTACCCGGGCTTTGACCAACCCATAAGTGGATACGAGATCGGGATGAAGTTTCATGCCCAGGCCGAAGCCTTCGGGGCAAAGCTTGTCTATGCAACAGTCACCAAATTGACCAAGGAAGGAGACAATTTCCTTACAGAGACCGCCGATGGGGAAACCTATAAAGCAAAGGCTGTCATATTCGCAACAGGGGCAAAACATCGCCACCTGGGAGTCGAGGGCGAGGAGAAGTACAACGGCAAGGGTGTCAGCTACTGCGGAACCTGTGACGGGCCTTTCTTCAAGGGCAAGAAGATTCTTGTGGTCGGCGGCGGGGATACCGCTCTCACCGACGGCATATATCTTTCCAAGCTCAGCGAGCACATCACCATCGTCCACCGCAAGGATCGGTTCCGTGCCCAGGACAATCTGGTTGAGCAGGTCAATAGAAACAAGAACATTGAGCTGGTCATGCAGCACACCATCACAGAAATCAAGGGTGACGGCAACAAGGTCACCTCGGTGATCCTCAAGGACCTTGTAAAGAACGAGGAGTATGAACGGGAGTTTGATGCGGTGTTCATTTTCGTCGGCATGCTTCCCCAAACGGATTTGCTGGACAAAAACATCCTCGATGAAAGTGGATATGTCATCACCAACGAGCGGATGGAAACAAAGACCCCAGGCTTGTATGCAGCCGGTGATGTACGCACCACGGTGTTTCGTCAGTTGGTGACCGCCGCCAGCGATGGAGCCATTGCAGCCCACTGCGCCAGCGAATACATTGATGAGCTTGAAGGCAGGGCATACCGCTAAATAGAGGGTTGACACTTATATATCACACAAATCTCCTTGACGATGGCTGGTCGTTAGTGTTCTAATTAGCCATGAATATTTGCATGGTTTCCAGTGAATCTGTACCTTTTTCCAAATCCGGAGGGCTTGCAGACGTTGTTGGTGCACTCTCGACAGCCCTCGCTTCGTTAGGTGAGGATGTGCGGGTTGTGCTTCCGCTGTATGGAAGCGTCGACGCTTCATCCTTTCTTGAGGTACCGGTCACCGGAGAACTTTCATTGCTTGATTCTGAAGAACAGGTTTCATTTTGCCAGACCAATCTCAATGGTGTTACCTATTACTTCTTGCGTCACCCGTTCTTCACCGAGCGCAAGGGCATCTACGGGGACACCTCTTTCACCCCGTATGTAGATAATCTCAGACGGTATACGCTGCTCAATAAAGGAGCCCTCTTCTTGTGCAAGGAGCTCGACTGGAAGGTGGACATCATGCACTGCCACGACTGGACGTGCGGCTTCCTCCCCTATCTGCTCAAGACCGAGAAAGACAAGTTCTTCCGCGACACAAAGAGCTTGATGACCATTCATAATCTCGCCTACCAAGGTGAATTCTCACGTCTTGAACTGCTTTGTTGCGACGTGCTTCCTGACGACCGCATGTTCAGCGGCAACGCTTCAAGCAAGCGGACAAACATGCTCAAAACAGGTCTTGTCTTTGCCGACAAGCTCACCACGGTAAGCCCTACCTATGCAAGAGAGATACAAACCAAGGAGTACGGCTGCAACCTGGAAGGATTATTGTCCGAACGTGCCCACGATCTGACCGGTATCATCAACGGCATAGATTACGAGGAGTGGAACCCACAGACAGACCCTTTCATGAATCATCACTTCAGCGCAAATCAGCAGAAGGGAAAGGCGCTTACCAAGGCGGAACTTCAGGCGGAATTCGGTCTTGAGGTTGATGAGAGCATCCCTCTCTTCAGTATGATCAGCCGCCTGGCCGAGCAGAAAGGTTTTGTCGAGTTGCTTGAAGGATCTCCTTGTGCATTGGAAGAGATGCTGCAAACACATGCCATGCAGATGGTCATCGTGGGGACCGGCGATCATGCACTGGAAAAAAAGCTTGTCGAGATCGGCCAACGGCACGACAATCTCTCCGTCAATATTTTATTCAGCAACCGGGCAGCCCACCTGCTCGAAGCCGGCTCCGACTTTTTTCTCATGCCCAGCCGCTATGAGCCCTGCGGACTGAACCAGCTGTACAGCCTGCGCTATGGGACGCTTCCTGTAGCAAGAAGGACCGGCGGTTTGGCCGACAGCATCCTCGACCTGGATGAGAATCCAGAAGCAGGAACAGGAATCCTCTTTGACTCAATGACCGGGCGTGGTATACTTGAGGCGGTAGAGCGAGCACTTCATTGGTGGAGCAAAGGAAAGAAAACCATGCAAGCAATCAGAACTCGATGTATGCATTGGGACAGTACCTGGGAACGGTCTGCCCGGTCATATCGTTCAATATATGAATCCAGCATAAGGGGGAAATAAGTATGCGTTCGAAAGAAAGGACAATCGCTATTGTATTAGGCGGAGGTAAAGGTACCAGACTGTATCCACTTACCATGGACCGCTCAAAGCCTGCCGTACCCTTCGCTGGTAAGTATCGTCTGGTGGACATTCCCATCTCCAACTGTATCAACAGCGGTATCAGGCAAATCTATATCCTGACCCAGTTCAACTCCGCCTCCTTGCACAATCACATCTTCAATACGTATATTTTCGACACGTTCAGCAACGGCTTTGTTGAAATCCTGGCTGCCGAGCAGACCAACCAAACCGATACCTGGTATCAGGGAACCGCCGATGCAGTTCGTAAGAACCTCAAGCATTTCCATGACCAGAATGCAGATTACTACATCATCCTCAGCGGCGACCAGCTCTATCGCATGGACCTCAAGGATATGCTCGACAGGCATGTCTCCAGTGGAGCCGAGCTTACCATTGCAGCCAAGCCGATAAGCCGTGAACAGGCTACGGGTCTTGGCATCATCGGTTGCGACAACGACGGAATCATCACCAAGTTCTATGAAAAGCCGGCACCAGATCTGGACATCAGCGAATACAAGGTGTCCGATTCCTTCATGAAGGCTTCGCTTGGAAAGCCGGTCGATGCAAGCAATGAGTACCTTGCAAGCATGGGCATTTACATTTTCAATGCCAAGTCGATGGAAGAGGTGCTGAACAACGATAAAACCGATTTCGGCAAGGAGATCATTCCCGATGTCATCAAGCAACGCAAGGTAGCTTCCTACCTTTTTGACGGTTTCTGGGAGGACATCGGAACGATCAAGGCCTTCTATGAGACAAATCTGGATCTGGCCTCGATCAATCCCCAGTTCAACTTCTACAACGAGATGATGCCGATATATACCCACCGACGCCATCTGCCGGCCACCAAGGTGAACTTCTGCAATATTTCCAGTTCACTGACCAGTGAGGGATCGATCATCACCAATGCATATATCGTCAACTCCATCATCGGTGTTCGTACCATCATCGAGTCCGGAGCTTCGTTGGACGGGGTCTATTGCATGGGAGCATCCTACTATGAGACCGAGGCCGAAAAGGCAGCCAATGCCAAAAAGGGAATACCGAATATTGGCATCGGCCGGGGCACGATCATCCGCAAGGCCATCATCGATCAGAATGCCCGTATCGGGGATGGATGCAGAATCGGCATTGACGATATTCCGCGCCAGGAAGGGGATTTCGCAATGTACTCCATCCATGACGGCATTATTGTCATCAACAAGAATGCAGTCATTAAAAATGGAACCGTAATGTAGACTGCAAAGCATCAAATACAGCGGAGGAATGTAGTTCTTCCGCTGTTTTTTTTGTACTTCTACTGGCCATAATCCGCTACACGGGATATAATTATTTAAAAGGAGAAGAGAATGCTTACCAACCAAATCAAAGAAGAAATACTTCATGGACAAACCGTCCTTGGAATCGAGCTTGGATCCACCCGCATCAAGGCCGTTTTGATCAATTCTGAGAATCAACCGATAGCCCAAGGAGGCCATGATTGGGAGAATACCCTGCTTGATGGGGTATGGACTTATTCACTCGATGATGTTTGGAAGGGCATACAATCCTGTTTTGCATCCTTACAGGCCAATATTCAAAAAGACTACGCTGTGAAACTGACCCGAACCAAAGCAATGGGCATCAGCGCGATGATGCATGGGTACCTGCCGTTTGACGCCAAAGGAAACCAACTGACTGCATTCAGGACCTGGAGAAATACCATGACCAGCCAGGCAGCTGAACTGCTCAGCACGTTGTTCGATTACCCGGTCCCTGAGCGTTGGTCCATATCACATCTCTATCAGTCTGTCCTGAACAAGGAAGAGCATGTAAAGGACCTGGGTTTCCTGACTACATTGGCGGGGTATGTGCATTGGAAACTGACCGGACGTAAAGTACTTGGAGTCGGGGATGCCTCGGGTATGTTCCCCATCGACACCAAGACAGGAAACTACGATCAACGCATGGTCGAGGCTTTCGACGACCTGACCAAAGCCCACCACTTTCCTTGGCGGCTGGAAACAATTCTTCCTTCCATTCTTTCAGCCGGTGAGGATGCCGGCAAGCTTACCGATACGGGAGCCCTTCTACTCGACCCCAGTGGAACTTTTGAGGCCGGCATTCCGCTCTGTCCCCCGGAAGGTGATGCAGGAACCGGCATGGTTGCGACCAACAGCATAGCCAAGCGTACCGGCAACGTGTCGGCCGGTACCTCTGTTTTCGCGATGATCGTTTTGGAAAAGGAACTTTCCAAGAGCTACAACAAGTTCATCGATCTGGTTACCACTCCCGATGGTTCGCTTGTTGCGATGAGCCATGGAAACAACTGCACCGGCGAGTATGACAACTGGATGCGCTTGTTCAGTGAAGTCCTAACCACAGCCGGCTTCTCCCTCAGCAAAGGGGAACTGTACGACAGGCTGTTGTTCAAGGCGTTGGAAGGTGACAAGGAGTGTGGCGGATTGTTGCCGTACAACTACCTTTCAGGAGAGACCATGACCGATCTGAATGAAGGACGTCCCCTCTTTGTACGAGAGACAAAACACACCTTCAACCTGGCCAACTTCATGCGTTCCCAACTTTTCACAGCCCTTGGAGTCCTGCGTATCGGCATGGACATCCTCTTCGAACAGGAGAAGGTGGCCATCGATTCCATCACCGGACACGGCGGTTTCTTCAAAACAGCGGAAGTCGGACAGAAAATGATGGCCAGCGCCCTTCACACCCCCATCTCCGTCCTGAAAACCGCTGGGGAGGGAGGAGCTTGGGGTATCGCCCTGCTGGCATCCTTTATGGTGGGGAAACAGAATAGAAGTCTTGCAGATTTTCTTGCCAGCGAAGCATTTGCGACAGCAGAAAAGTCTACGGTAGAAGCAAGCGAAGAGGATATCGAGGGATTCAATGTCTTCCTGGAACGCTACAAACATGGGCTTGCCGTTGAAAAGGCCGCTGTACAACATCTAAAGTAAGCTTTGACACTGAAAAAAAGGAGGTTCAAATGAACCTCCTTTTTAACGCCCCTTTATCTACCTTGTCACTGGAGCTTCCAGGCGAGATCTGCAAGAAAGAGCTGCTGCTTCATTGACGAGACCGTAGTCTGGTTGTTGATGTGCACGAACTCGATGCCCATGATCTCACACCAGTCCTCAAGCATCTCGGCGGTGGCATCGTAACTGAGAACAGCATGGTGGGCCCCACCGGCAAGCATCCACAAATGGCTTGCCTGATTCAAATCCGGTTGGGGTTTCCACATCACCCGGGCAACCGGGAGATTGGGCATGCGATAGATGGGTTTGACCACCTCGATCTCATTGACGATGAGACGCACACGACCACCCATATCAACCAAGGATGCAAGGATTGCACTACCCTGATGGCCCTCAAATACCAGTCTGGCAGGAGGTTCCTTCCCTCCGATTCCCAGCTCATGCACTTCAATTTTGGCCTTTTCCGTCGTGATGGAAGGACAGATTTCAAGCATGTGAGCACCCAAGCTGAGCTCATTCCCTTTCTCAAGATGATAGGTGTAATCCTCCATGAAAGTGGTGCCGCCGTCCATGCCTTCGGTCATTCGCTTGACCAGGCTGGTCATGGCTGAGACTTTCCAGTCCCCTTCTCCACCGTAGCCGTATCCTTCCGCCATCAGGTCCTGGCTGGCAAGACCGGGAAGCTGGCGCATCTGCTGCAGGTCTTCAAACGTATTGGTGTAGGCATAGGCTCCTTCACGCTGGAGGAACCTGCGCATGGCGACCTGCTCGCGTGCCTGATAGCGCACTGTCTCCAAGTCTTTGGTCGCAAATTCATAGCGGCTTTGATAGCCTTGCATCTGGGCATCCACTTCTGCCTCGGTAACGCTCTCCAGTTCCCTGATCAAATCGCCGACACCCCAGGTATTCACCTGCCAGCCCAGCTGCATCTGCACCCCGACCTTATCCCCTTCGGTGACTGCGACATTGCGCATATTATCCCCGAATCGGACCACCTTGAGTTTGCGGCTTTCAATGGCACCGACCGCAGATCGCATCCAAGAGCCCAGCTTTGCCAATACAGGCTCATCCTCCCAGAATCCGGTAATGATCTTACGCTTGGTATGCATCCTTGCAGCAATGAAAGCATGCTCGCGATCACCATGAGCCGATTGGTTGAGGTTCATGAAATCCATATCGATTTCGGTGTCGGGAATGGTGCGATTGAATTGGGTATGAAGGTGACAGTAGGGTTTCTGCAAAATTTCGAGCCCCCGGATCCACATCTTTGATGGTGAGAACGTATGCATCCAGGTTATCAGGCCGGCACATGCATCATTGTAGTTGGCCTCCTTGACACACTGCTCGATCTCCTCAGGAGTTTTCACGGTTGCCTTATACACGAGTTTGCAAGGAAGCAGACCGCTTGCATTCATGCGCTGAACCATTATCTGGGCATGGGCGGCCACCTGATCGAGTGTTTCCTTCCCATAGAGAAATTGAGAACCAACCACAAACCAAAATTCGTAATCTGCCAACGGCTGTCTTTGCATTATATCCTCCACCTGTATAGTGAACCTGTTGCTAATTGCTTGCGTTTACGTTAACGCAAGCGTAATAGTATATTCCATCCTGCAGACGTTTCTGTCAAGTATGGAGTTGAGATAATGCAAAGCATCGCTATAAGGCGGGTTTTAGCCGCATGGACAAAACTTCATTCTGTGGTATAATTGCGTTATCGATAAACAAAATGTATCTGGGCGACTAGAAAGGAAACTGGAAACGGATGACAATATCTGAAATTGCTAAGCTGGCCCATGTTTCGATTGGAACAGTGGACAGAGTCCTGCACAAGCGGGGTCGAGTCGCCCCCGAAACCATTAAAAAAGTCATGAGCATCGTTGAGGATTATGGGTACCAGCCCAATACCTATGCACGCAATCTCAAGCTGAGCAAGGATTTTACCATCGGGGTCCTCCTTCCCCTGCTTCATTCCGAATTCGGCTATTGGAACCTTATCTATGAAGGAATCCTGAAAGCCGCAAAGGAGTTGCATCCCTTGGCTGTACGAATCGATATGATGGAGTTCGACAGAATGACCGCCGGTTCACTGCTGGAGCGTGGAGAGGCCTTGCTGAAGCACAATATCGATGCTCTCCTCCTTGCTCCGGTAGTTCCTGCTGACGCCCAAAAACTCCTCAGTACAAAGAATATCCCGTTTTATGCTTTTATAGACTCCCCGCTTCCCGGTACAAGTCCGGTTTCCTGCGTCGTGCAGAACCCCTATCGGGGAGGATTCCTTGCAGGCAGAATGATGCATCTGCTCACGCAAAAGCGCGGGACCCTGCTGACCATACAGACTCACCGTGCGGCTTACAATTCAATCGAGCGTGCTCGCGGGTTTGCCGAGTACTTCGCCGATAAGCCGGAGTTCTCAGTATTGGAAATGGAAGCTCCCCATAATCAGGCAATGGACAAGGAACTTGACGCTTTTTATCGGAAACACGGTGACGTATGCGGCATTTTCGTTGTCAATGACGCCATCCACAGAATTGCCCAAAGCGTCTTGCTGCTGGGGCGAAAAAGCCAAACGACCATGGTGGGGTATGACTTGGTTGAACACAACCGAAGGGCGATGATTGCAGGTTCGGTGGACTGTCTGATCAGCCAGAGGCCTGAGTACCAAGGCTATACCGCCATCTACCAGCTGTACCGGAAGGGGCTCCTCAACCAGGCACCCGAAGAGACCATCTGTGTTCCAATCGATATTATTCTGCCCGAGAACCTCATCGACGAAAATCTCTGGTGCCCCACTCTCTAGGTCCTGATGCCGCCGGCAATCAGGACTCCTTCCGTTTTTCCTCCCGCTTTACAATCTCCTCACCGATTCTGGCAATCTTTTCTTCAACGACCTTTTTCTGCTTGGCATCCAGCTTCTCCAGACTCTTGGACAATCGTGTCTGCGCTTCCTTGAGCTCTTCGAGGGATTGAGCCTCATCAGCCTTATCAAACACAAGTTCTTCAACAATCGTTGCTTCCTTGCGGGTTTGGTTTTTCTTTCCGATCTTAGGAAAATACTGCACCGCCGTATCGTACTCCCTCCGGTCCATTAAGGCCGGAGAGGCGATCTCGATCCCTTCCTCGCAGAATACATCGAGGACACTCTTATGGAGTTCGCTGGTCTTACTCAATCGTTCACCGCTCTCACTGAGCATGCCGTAGAGACGATAACGGATTGCATGGTCGAGGAACGCCTCGACAAACACAAAACTGTCAGTAAGCTTGCAACGATTAGCTGCTTCCAGCAGAGCCTTCTCCACCTCTTGATGAGAGACCATGTACCCGATCGACAAGGCGAGATTGATGAAGGTGCCATCCCTTCGAGTCACCTTCACCGCTTTTTGGGAGAGCAGCAGGTTGGGCAGGCTTACGACATCACGGCTTACCAATTGCACTTCCGTGTGAAAGATTCCCAAGTCGGTCACCCGACCCACCAAGGTATCGACCTCGATGAAATCACCGCCTCTGAATTCGTGGGTTATTCTCAACATCAGACCGGCCATGGCGTTGCTGACCAAGGTTGTAGAGGAGAGGGCAATGACGGCACTCAACAAAATACCCAGCAACGAAAGAATCTGATTCTTCACTTCGTGCTCAAGCGGGAGCAGTGCTATGCTTATGAACAAACCTGCAAGAACCACCAACAGTACCAAAAACTGTCTTTGATACGGCCATTGCCTTGAAGATGAATGGGCCTTCCTGAAGACCAAACGAATCAATATCACCAACACCCCGGTTGCAAGAATGGCCGATACGGATTTTAAAAGTGCCATACAATCTCCTTGTGAGTATGTATATCGTACTATGATACGTTCAATCTTGAAAGGTTTTGCCATTCGGGAGTGATTCTCTTATTCCAAGGAAAATGTATATGAATATTGTCGCTTTTGACATATGTAAAAAATCCTATAATCGCTATATAAGACGCCCATACAGCGATTTAAACAGGACTTTGAGAAACTACTTGACATTTCTCTCGTGATTGTATACCGTCTGATGACATAAGCCTACCTCCCACTCTTTGGCACATGCTGGAATCTTGGAGCATCTTGAAACAATCCACACCGATACTCATTCTCCTACTACTTTGTTGTTCGGCGGTGTTCTCAGCCTCGCTCACCTATGACCGTGCCACCGGCAACCTCGATGGGTTTGCAGTAAACATCGCAGACAGCCCCAACTATCCAGGCGGCTATACCAATGCAACCGAAGTGTGGAGCAAGTCTGGATTCATCGGCAGACTGCTCTACCTGGGAGAACCCTGCACCTTTACATTCAGCAACATCGGCCCTGTTGCTTCTTATACTTCAAACAACCGCTTTTATTTCACCTTGAATAATGACGGAACACCCAATACCGGGGGTATGGAGGGAATTTTTCCTGGTTACCCGCGCAAAAGGGATAACCCATGGGGGATCTCAGCACGATTTCTCTTCCATAAATTCGGTCATTGCCAACAATTCAGGTTCTTTCATCCTGAATGTCGGTGCAGGAACGGAGTTGGCATCGGTAGGAGAAGTGGGATATGACACCAATCGAAACAGCGGAGTCTATACCGGGACGAATGCATTCCGCTACAAATACCCATATTCGGCGATCTGGATCGACGTAACGCTCATCCGCACCGCGTCTTCCCGAAGTATCACCCGGGGATATTATGAAAGTCATATCCTCATCAGCACAGGTGCAGGATTGTCACACACGCTATACCTTGGGGGGACGAACAATCCACGCTCATCTCACACCGAACCGAATGCTTATGCATTCAGCATAGAGGAGCTCTATACCTCCGCATTCCCCTTTTCTGAGTTGGAAAATAGAAACTCAGTTGCTGCATCCATGGAGGTAGCAACCATCAAGTATGTTTCTCATGTTGATCAAGCAGAGATCAGCATTGCCAGCAATGCCGCCGGCACCGCTGCTGCTTTTTATTTCACTACTTCCGATGGATCATATTTCCCATTCAGAGTTGCCTATGATGCAGTCACCCCGAACCTATCGCCAGTGGAGATAACTCCTGCGAACAATACGTTCACGACCGTGTCGACGACAGTCGCCTCCCCGGTCGGGGGAAGTTATACGGCCAACAGATTGGAAGGAAAGATAAAACTTTTTGTGCCTGTCAATACGAATCCAGCCGAAGGACTGTATTCAAGTACCATTTACATCCTGGTGACGCAAGTTGACTGAAGCGTCTTGACGATTTCACTATCACTCGGAGCGAATGAGTAACCATCCATTTCCCCAAGGCTTACCCAGCGGTACTCCGTATGAAATCGGAAAGGAAGCTCATCGAAGTCCTCAGCATAGACACGATACGCCTTCAGATGATACAGCGTCTCCTTGTTGGTGAAGTCGTGGCTGTGCACCAGTCGGCCGACTTTCACAGTAATGCCAAGCTCTTCGGCGAACTCACGCCTCAATGTTTCCTGTTCGGTCTCCCCGTAGCGGTTCTTCCCTCCGGGAAACTCCCAGAGTCCACCGATGGACCCTTTATCTTCTCTCTTGGCTATGAAATACCTATCACCTCTCATCAATATGCCTGCAGTGGTAATTCGCTCCTGCATAGATGCCTCCTACAGTAAAACCAATTGGGGTGCAATGAAGTGAATGAATGCAATACCCATCGTAAAGAAGCCGACATTTCGCTTGTTTCGTTCCATATAAAGCCCTGTTGCATCCAGTACCGTCTGTTGCTCCTCCTGCTTCACTCCAATGCCACGCAGCGCCTGATACAGAAACCAGAGGGTGAGGGAGAATACATTGAGCATGGGGACCAAGTCGCCGAGCAGCCAAGGTCCTGGATTCATCGGGAAAAACGCTAGTGCGAGCGTTATCAAGAGACCGGCGAGGATGAGAATCCTGCGCAGCGATGCATGGGTGCGAAAGGCGTATCGCAAGGAGAGCAACAGAGGAAACGTCAGACCGTAGGTGTCTGACAGCAGGAAAGCTGTGCCCAACAAGAGATACGCTATACAAAGCAGATATACCTGGATCAAACCTCGGCCTCCTGGACTGCCTTGCCAAGGAAGGCAAGCAGGGTTTCACTATCGTAATAGCCATAGGCCTGCTGTGCAAGACGACCAGCCTCCTGATGAATCAACGCTCCCTCCAAAGATGCAAGCCAACGATTCTGATATTTCGCCAGCAACGAGGCTACAATCCCACCGAGCACATCACCGCTTCCGGCAACCCCGAGTGAGGGATTGTTCCCTTCGATGACCACCATCCTTCCCGTTTCGTCTACGATATGAACCAGCGAGCTCTTCACTATAAGCGTAGCATGGAGTTCCGAGGCTGCCTTCTGCAGGGAAGTAAAGAAAGCATTCGGACTCTGTATATCCTGTTCCTTTCCGAAGAGTCCTTCCAGCAGGGCGCCAAGCTCTCCTACATGTGGAGTAAGGACAAGCGGCCCGTGCTCAGGCCTTTGTCCTCGGGCAAGCAGGGAGGCATAGGCCCGAATCCCGTCGGCGTCGAGCACCATGCCCTGTCCGGTCGTAAAGAGCTTGGACAACAAGGCTTCCCTACCCTTGCCCCACCCCGGGCCCACCAAGAGAGCACCATAGGAGGGGAGGCTCTGGCCTTCATAGATTTTCACCATTACCGAGGGAGATTCACAGGCAGCAAGGCTGTAGACATCAGGGTCGCAATAGAGGCTCACCAACCCGGCACGGGCTGCAAAGCAGGCCTTTGCTGAAAGTCTGGCCGCTCCTGTATAGGACACGCTGCCGCCGAAGATTCCTACATGGGCTCGGCTGTTCTTATACTCGTCGAGTGCGAGCTTCGAGAGGCTTGCCTTCCTGTCGCAAAGCAAGATATCACTTGGTACCTGTTCAAGCAGGAACGGCGGGAAGGAGGGGTTCACACAGACTACGGTTCCACATTTCGAGCGGGTTGCAGGATGGAACATGCAGCGCTTTTGAAGGCCCATGGTCACCGTAAGGTCGGCTTTGATCATAATCCCGTCTAAGGGAACATCATCACCAAGGCCGGAGGGAACATCAATGGAGAAAACCCTTGCCTTGCTCCGATTGACTGTCTCCACCAAGGATGCAGTGAGCCCTTGGAGCGGGCCTCTCAAGCCGGTGCCCATCAGGCCGTCGACAATCCAGGCGGCATTATGGAGCTCGCTGAAGAGCCGATCAAAATCAGTTTCCTCGGCCTCCAGGGAGGTAATCCCATACGCTTGGGCGATGCTGCGATGTCGTGTACAGGAATCAGAAATTCGCGTACCCGTGTAGATGAGAAGCTGGTTGGTGAAACCATCTCCAAATGCATAGCGGCTTACCACCAATGCATCCCCCCCATTGTTGCCCGGGCCGCACAAGAACACCAGCCGATCGGTTTTGGACAGGCGGGGTTTCCATATCTGATAGGCTTGCAGACCTGCACTCTCCATGAGACAGAGAGAGGGAATCATCGCCACATGTTGGGCCTTCTCGTCCAGTTTGGTTATATCGGAGGCACGTGCAAGTGATTTCATGTTCATACTGTACATGAGGCGTACAAAGCGGTCAACATTTCCTATCTTGACACATTGGAGGCATCCCGTTAGGCTGAACGTGTCCTGGGGTGGCGTAACAGCCTGAGATTACACCCGTTAACCTGATCTGGATAATACCAGCGGAGGGAGACAGTCACTTCTCAATCACACCTATCCCCATGGCAGACTATTCAATATGGAGGTGCTTATGAACAAGCATCGGTACGTATGTGTTTTGGTTGCCATCCTTACACTCTCTTTCTCTGTATTTGCACAACCGGCCAAGGAATCGAATGAGTTGGTTGTGTACGCCTACGACGCATTCTGCGGAGACTGGGGTCCCGGTCCTGCAATCGTCGAGGAGTTTGAGAAACAGCATGGCATCAAAGTAAACCTGGTAAGTGCGGGAGACGCTGTGGAGATGATGACCAAGGTCATCAGCGAAGCGGACAACCCTTGGGCGGATGTAGTGATCGGCATCACCGACGACATGGCTCAGAAGGTGTATGATGCGAATGTGCTTGAGCGGTACGAAAGTGCTGCACTCTCAGACATTCCAGCATTCCTTCACTTCGATCCCTCCTATCGGCTGCTGCCGTTCGACTACGGCAATTTTGCGTTCGTCGTCGATACCGAGCGAATGAAGGCAGAGGATGTTCCAACTTCACTTGCCTCCCTTGTCGATCCCAAATACAAGAACAAGGTGATCCTCATTGACCCACGTACTTCTTCAGTAGGTTTGGGTTTGTTGCTCTGGACCATCGAGGTGTTCGGAGAGAAAGAGTACCTGACTTGGTGGAAAGCAATGAAGGAGAATGCCCTGACGATCACCGACGGATGGTCCAGCGCCTACGGACTCTTTACCGAGGGAGAGGCCCCCTTGGTGCTCAGCTACTCCACCAGTCCTGTTTACCATGTGACCTATGAAGAGACCACCCGCTATCAGACAGTATTATTCTCCGAGGGCCATAGTACCACCATAGAAGGAGCAGGCATCCTCTCATCAAGCAAACAGAAGGGAATTGCACAGAAATTTGTAGACTATCTACTTACCGAAGCTCAACTTACCATTGCCTTGGCCAATTCGATGTATCCGGTCAACAGCAAGACTGAGCTCCCCGCTGCTTTCGACTATGCCCCGAAACCGCAAAAGAGCCTCTCAATGGATACTAAAATGCTTGCAAAAAACCTCGATAGATGGCTTACTGAATGGACACAGGTAATGAGTAAATGAGAGAAGACAAGAATTTACAGTATAAGCGATTCTATCGCGTAATGCCGTTGCCCTCTGCAATGGTTTTGCTGCTGTTGTTCTTTGTCCCTCTTTTTTTCACCCTCTCCTCGGCGTTCTTCACCGAGCAAGGATTTTCGTTCTCGCGTATTGCAGGGGTCTTCACCGACCCCTATACGCAGAGAATCATGCTCTTCACACTGCTGCAGGCAACCCTTTCAACACTTGCATCACTACTTGTCGCCCTGCCCGGTGCCTATTTGATCGCCACCTACTCGTTCAGGGGGAAACGCCTCATTCTTGCACTCAGTGCCATTCCTTTTGTTATTCCTTCTATTTTGGTTGTTCTGGGCTTTGTCATTTTCTTTGGCAATAATGGGTTTCTCAACCGAATCCTGATGGCGCTTTTCGAGCTGGAGGAACCTCCGCTATCCATCCTCTACTCTTTTCCCGCCATCATTCTCGCCCATACCTTCTACAACTTTCCGATCATCATGAGCTTGGTCTCTTCCTATTGGGAACATATGGATGGCAATTGTGAGACGGCATCCTATACCTTGGGGGCCACCAAGGCGAAGACGTTCTTTTCCATAACCTTGCCGCGTCTGCTTCCTGCCATCATCAGCGCAGCCTCCTTGGTGTTTCTCTTCTGTTTCAACAGTTTTGCCATCATCCTCGTCCTCGGCGGCGGGCCGCAGTATACGACGATGGAGGTGGAAATCTATCGGCAGGCCCGCATGCTTGGGCAGAGCGGATCTGCAGCCGCACTATCACTCTTTTCCATCCTAGTCACCAGCATACTGCTGCTGTGGTACAACAGTACGCAGAAACGGCTTGCACGAAGCGAGACATACCGTAACAGCAATCGGCTGAATGAAAAAAAACCTGCAACCTTGTTTGGGAAATTGCTTGCTCTTTTGTATACAGTCGCTTCCTTCCTGTTCATTCTCGGACCCATCGCATCGGTGGTGGTCCGCTCGTTCATGGCCTCATCTTCACGTTCCAGCGCCGAAACCTTCAGCCTGAAATGGTATCGACAGCTACTTTCGCTTGAGAGGGCGACAGGACATATGAATTCGGCACTCCAAGCACTGTCCAACAGCCTGCTCATCGCTTTGCTTGTAGCCCTGTGCACTGTTCCCCTCGCCCTTACGCTTTCTGCAGCCATCCGCAGAAAGGAGAAGAAGGGATCGATGCTGGAACTCTTTGGCATGCTGCCGATGACGGTAAGCTCGGTGATCATTGGATTAGGCTACTATTTGATTAGTGCAAAAATCCGCGGAGGCCTGCTGACAAGTTACTCCTTGGTGGTCCTTGCCCACATGGTTATTGCCATACCCTTCGTGCTGAGAACCATCCTTCCCGAGTACCGCAAAATTCCTGATTCGTATATCCACAGCTCATTGACCTTGGGTGCCGGCCCTCTGAGAACCTTCCTGCTCATCGAACTACCTCTGCTTAGGGGAGCAATGTTCACCGGAGCCATTTTTGCCTTTGCCCTGAGCATGGGCGAGTTCAACGCGACGCTGACCTTGGCGAACAGTTCCATTGTGACACTGCCTATCGTCATGTACCGCCTCATAGGCTCCTACAACTTCCAAGGAGCATGTGCCTTGGGAACCATTTTGATCGCCGTATGTGCAATTGTGTTCATCGTCAGTGAATTGGCGAAGGGAGGTAACCATGGCCGATAATGGGCTTTCCTGTTCCCTGAAAGCTTCCTATCAGGATTTCAACCTGGATGTTTCCTTCTCCGTGAAAAGCGGGGAGCTGGCGTGTATCATCGGTCCGTCCGGATGCGGAAAGTCCACCACCCTGCAGTTGATCGCAGGGCTATTGCCGCTGAACACGGGACAGCTCGTACTCAACGGAAGGGATATAGCACACACAAGCGTGCATGAACGACAAATAGCGATGGTGTTCCAGGACTATGCACTCTTTCCCCATATGAGTGTGGAGCAGAATATCGCCTATCCGCTTAAGATCAGAAAAGTAGGCAGGGTAAAGCGCAAGGAGAAAATCACACGCTTGCTCTCCATGGTGGCACTGGAAGGCTATCAGAAACGCAAGAGCCAGGAGCTCAGCGGAGGAGAACGCCAACGGGTGGCTTTGGCAAGAGCTCTTGCATCCGAGCCTAAACTCTTACTCTTGGATGAACCCCTTTCGGCCTTGGATGCAAAGCTGAGAAAGCATTTGCGCGAAGAAATTCGCCGAATCCATGACGAGACTGGGATTACCACCCTGTATGTCACCCATGACCAGGAAGAAGCACTTTCCATTGCAGACCGTATTATCGTCATGCATGAGGGAAGAGTCATGCAGGAAGGAACGGGTGAGCAGATTTACAACGAACCGGCCAACATATTCGTAGCGACGTTCATGGGTGAAGGGAATACACTCCCCTACAGCATCATACCAAAGACGCTGGTGAACACCGGTGGAGTCACCCCCTTTGTCTTCAAACCAAAAGAGGGCAAACACACCATTTTCTTCCGTCCTGAGGAAGTATTGGTGCAAGACAACAAGAATCTGCCTCTTGCGGAGTACTTGGTGCATCTTCAGTTCAAGCAGGCAGAAGTGGTGAGCTGCGAGTTCCAAGGTGATCATTACCGACTTGTCTGCAACTGGGAAGGATATTCAATCATCAGCCACTGTTCACACAGGCCCCAGGCGAGAACTGTCACTTTGGGTGTAAGAATCAAGCATATTCGTGAGTATGTTGACGGTGAATCAGTGAAAAAGACACTGCTTCCCTCGGTGGGGGAATAGCAACAACGCTGTTTTTTTGTATACTGGGTATATGAGAAGACGCTATGTTCTCCTGTTACTCCTCATTTCTGCTGTCTTCCCCTTGTCTGCTCGGACTACAGGGTACTATCACTCGGCAACCGCCACAGCTTCCGGTTACCTAGGATTCTCCCATTTCGAGGATGAAATTCCAGCCCGCACTGCATTCTCTGAAAGTGCAGCCCTTGGTGTATTTGGATATCAGAGCCAACGCTGGGGCGGTTCGCTGGAACTGTACTTCCAAGATGTCAGTCGTTCACTCCCCTACGGTCTGTACCGAAGCAGAGGGTTTACGTCCATCGGCATCGCTGCACGATCGTCCTACACAATGAACAACAAATTCTCCCTCTACGGCCAAGTGGGCACAGAGGTAAACTTCTACCATCAGATTGAAGAGGCCTTCGCCTCCTTCTCCCTGCAGCTGGGTGGACAACTATTATTGATGGAAAATCCCTCCTACCAACTATTCATGACGCTTCCACTGTCGCTGCATCTGAGAAAGGAAATTACAGCGTTGCAAGTAGGAATAGGACTGCGTTACCACCTCTTTCCCTACCATGAAGGAGGAACCTAATGAGAAAGCTCATCCTACTCCTGCTCAGTTTAATACTCATTCTCAGTTCCTGCGAACTATTCATGGATGAACCTGAGATGGGGGATGTGTATGCTATTATGGTGGGGTTGGATTACAAAAATAATTCACAAGATGACCTTAAGGGAACACTCAATGATGTTGATGAACTGCATATCGTTTTTGGTAAAATGGCAGAGATTTCGAATTCTGACTATTTCGGATATACGTTCAAGCAAGAAGGAATAGCGTATACATCAGTAGTAAATCATTCTATTGGAACAACTATGGTGAATGCATATCCATCGATTGAAAACATTG
>Ga0228535_1000352_pt1 | contig 139687 bp, 127 predicted proteins | sample SJ1metagenome_FD_168457 | JGI IMG/M metagenome (GOLD analysis project Ga0228535, IMG submission 168457) | Enriched culture of PCE-dechlorinating microbial communities from Ithaca, New York, USA - SJ1 | ecosystem: Engineered > Modeled > Simulated communities (microbial... > Unclassified...
ACTTGATATTCTTGAAAGAATGGATTGCGATGAGGTACAGGGCTTCTTCATAAGCCGCCCTCTTCCGGCCGCTGAATTCTTCGAGTGGTGCAATAACTGGCCAAAAACCAAACCCCTGACATAGGTGCATGACATAGGTGTCAGACCTACACTTTTGACTTTTTAATTCTCTTTTCACTCCCTAAGGCGTCCTCTTCTCCTTTTTCATGAAGGAAAAGCCTCTTGTCCTTCAGGTACCATGCCTTGAATGAGAAAGCATAACCAGGGTAACCCCGAAGTTGAATAAAAAACCCACAGATCCCCTCCAAAATCTATAATTCCAGTTAGATGTCTCCCGATCTTTCTCACGGCAATCAATCCGGGATCAGGAAGGGGGTAGTTTCATTGCTGAACCAGGAACTGCTTGATCATATCAAGGCCGGCGGATTCCCTTTTGAACTGCTGAAAAACGAACGAAGGATACGTTCTTCCGAAGAGGGAGCAGCCTATTGGAAGATCCATATCGGCCAGACAGCCCCTGCCCTGGTCCTGAGGGCTGACAACAGGTTCCTTCTCCTGGTGATCTCAGGTGCCGTCGCCAGGGTCGACCTCAAAACCCTTGCTTCATCCCTGGGGGTTGCGTCCCTCAGAATGGCCACTCCGCAGGAGATAAAAGAGAACTTCGACCTTAAACCCGGGGATATCCCTCTGGTCGGACTGGATCTTCACACCCTTATCGACCGCCGGCTGATGGCCTACGACTTCATCTATGGGGGTTCCGGCGATGTCGGCTTCACCTTGAAGATCTCCCCCCGGGCCCTGCCTTTCCTGAATGGCGATCACCAGCTGGTGGATATCCCGTCTCTTTCGGAAAGGAATTGAAGGAAAAAGCGCGGCGGAAGGAAGCATCAGGGAACAGAAATCGCAGCAACCGGAAGATGCCTTTGCGCCACAGGCAATGTGACCCAAGCAACCGGGCGGCTGCTGCAGGTTAGCCAAAAAGTTCGGTCACGCTTCTGATCGGTTCCAGTTAATGAGGGTTCAGCTAAAGAACGACTTGAGACAAGCCCCGCATATCGGGAAGTTCTTCGTGGAAGCGATTCACGGCTTCGATGGTGCGAAGCCATTCATAGAACAGACCCTTCTGATGGACGATCACTACTCCCGCGCTTTGCATGCGGTTCAGCCCTATCTCTTGTTCCGGGTCAGGCGTTCCGACCGCGTCAGCAACTACTGCCACGCGATAACCATGTTCAAGCAGCCCCAGGGCCGAATGCATTACGCATACATCCGTCTCCAGGCCGACCAGGACTGTCGTCTTGCGACCTGTTCGCTCAACGGCTGCAAGTATATTGGGCTGGTGTGCGAGGCCGAACGAGACCTTGTCGAAAACAGGGGTGTTTTCAGGCAGCGTTTGTACAAGTTCACGGGCCAGCGGCTGCCGGTCGCTCTCTTCGGCCGTGACGACCAGCGGTACATCCTTCCACAGGGCGAGCCTTATGAGCCAGCACACGCTTTTCAGCAGCCGTTCGCTTTCCGGGCGCGGCAGCTTGTCCAGGAAAACATTTTGAACATCGATCACAATAAGCACCGAGTCATCCGCATCCAGGAGAGAATATGGGCCGGGGTTGGTTGTTCGGCCAGACCCAGGTGAATTTTCACCCATCGCACGGCAATGACCGTGCGAACCTGCATTGAATATCCTGTTTTTCCCCTCTATAGCCATCAGGTGCCTCCAATAGATCGGGATCAATACAGGAAACTGGATGGTATTTCCTTTGGGACCGACATCTTCAGTTCGGTTTTCTTGCCCTCTCTTTCCACTATTGCGGATATTGTGTTCCCAAGATTGTTCTGGACTATCATCTTGAACTCCTCAATGGAGCCTTTCGGGTCGAGATCGGTACCAGCCGCGGAGATCAGCCTGTCCCCGGGTTTCAGGCCCAGCGTTGAGGCGGGACTATCCTGGTATACGATAAAAAGGTATAGAGGGTCTGTCACAAGGGTCATGACTCCGAGCCGGAAAAGAGAAGGCCTCGGTTCTATTGCCAGGGAGTAGACAAGTTCCTTCGGGATGTTATCACTGAAGGCGGAAGACCCTCCGTATATCTCACGCAGGATCGGGTTCTGTGAGGCCAGGATCTCTTCCGTCATAGCCAGTGCCGCCTTGGATCTTTTCTGAAGATCTTGCGACTGCGGTCCCCATTCGTTGGCCTGCTGCCCTACCACAATGGCCTTTATCATATACTCGGCGGCAAGAAGCTGGTTCGATCCGGCTTCCAGCAGATTCTTCAGCAACGTTGAGCGCGACGGGTCATCCGTCTGGACATCTTTAATGCGGCGCAGGGCTACTTCAAGTTTCGTCTGGTAATTGTACAGATCCTGGGGTACGCCCTGGCGATAGCCGTGCCCCCCGGTGATCTCGTCTGCCCAGTAATAGATTACCTGGTGGTCAGCCCGAAGGATCAGAAATTCAAGAATAGAGGAGTCAATAACGTCCATAGGGCCTGGGCCCTGTGTGGAAGGCTCGGCGGTCGCAACGGCGGGGCCCTGGGTTTCCCATGGCATCACTGGGAGGGATGGGTTAAGAGCAACGATAAAAGCAGAGGGCACAAGAATTCGGCTAGGCCCAAGATCGATGACCATCCCTATTACATTTCCGTTTACGTCAAGGGCGGGAGTTCCGCTGTTTCCGGAGAAAAATTCACCCGACAGGACATATCTTTCCACTCCATCTGTTCCCTGGTGCACCTCCGAAACTGACAACCGGATAAATCCGAAAACCTCTTCCCTCGCTGCCGCACAATTCACAACTGTTCCAGGGGTAATTTTGACCTGTTCAATATTCAGCTTTTTCCTCCCCTGCTCCGGGATATCGATAAGGGCTATCCCCCTTTTTTCGTCGAGGTCTACAATACCCGCAGAGGATACCTCTTCCCCGGACTGGAACTTGAGAGTCACCTTACGGGCATCCTTGAGCAGGTGCAGGTCGGTTACGGCCCTGTTCTCACCGGGGGAGATAAAGGCCATACCTGAGGCTTTGGAACCATCTGATCTCTCTACCGTCAGTAGTGCGATGGACTGGATCGCCTTTGTGAGTGCCGAGGCATCCATCTGGGCAATTGCCTGACCGGGCATAATGCAAGTCGCAAAAAGCACAGAAAAGATCAGCGAAAACAAAAGGGTTTTCCCTGAAAAACCTCGCATCATTTCACCACCCTTTTTTTACATTTTAGAGAAATGATACACCCAAACTATGGTGTGCAATGGCAAAGGGCTCAGACCTGCATCATTGGCTATTTCAGCTATATGCCAACCCCTGGAGCCTTTCTCCCGGATAAAGGTTCCTTTCTGTCCTGTTTTCAGACAGCCAGCAAAATTTCCCGGCGATCCTTACCGGTCTCATGTTTTCCGGGAAGTTCCCTGTCCAGGCTGGGAATAGACATATTCTTCCCAAAGGGGTTTCCGGATAAGATAATAACAGTGAAAAGGTACTTATCTATTATGGCGGTGTGGTAAAGGTGAAGGGAAAGATAGTATCGGAGATCTCAGGTCTATTGTCCGAAATGCAGTTGCCCGTAGAAACCGGTGAGATAACGGATATCTCCGTCAGGATCGATTTTCTTGATGCCGGATGGAGTACGGAAAAAAACGATCAGTTACGAAACATATATCTTCGCCAATGAGCTGGATAAAACGGTCTATATGTACGAAAAGACCACCGAGGTGGGCGGCGGCCTCTCCTTCGGAGGGGGGGGGTCAGGAACATCTTTCCAGAGCGGCAAGATGCTTTTCCGCAAGGTTAAAAGCGTACAGTACGGTCCTGACGGTAAAGCCTACGAGATAAAACTTGACCTCGGGGCGATCCCAAAGGCCGCAAAGGAGACCGCGAAAAAGCACGGCTGGAAGTTCAAGACCGTGCTCAGCAAATCCAAGGCACTCTACCCGGAGGGGCACTCTTCCGCTGTCCCAGATAAACCCCCCGACCGAAGGACCCTGCAGGCGAAGCCGCCGGTACCGCTTCTTCATTCGCGGAATTGGCCGGGACCGCCCCGTCTGAAAAACCCGAACCGCGCTACAGCGACCCGGAAAAACCGCTGTACGCAGAGACGGGTGGCAAAACACCTTCAAGGTTAGGAGGCATCGTCGGCCTGGCGGGTTTTGTGCTCCTGGGGCTTTCCCTCCTGCTGCTCCTCTTTGCAGGAGGGACTACCATCACAGGATGGGTTCTAACCATCGCCCTTTTTGGTGGTTCTTTTTACCTTCAGCGCAAGATCTCGCGAAAAGGACTGCTTCTTAACCTTGCCTTGCTTCTGGTGACGGGTTTTCTGATGCTGATAGTTGCGGCTGGCTTCTCAACCACCGGACTTTCCTCGGCCCGGATAAAAAATGCCCAGATGACCACGGGGCTTGAAGCGCCATCCATGAAACCCGTTGACAAGATCAGCGTTTATTCCGTCGATTCTCCGGAGATCATAGTTTCCGCAGTACTTGATAACGTTCCTCACAACACCAGGGTACGATTTATCTGGACCTACACCACGGGGGACATTCCGATAACCTCGTACGAGATCGACAACGGCGGAAGACCCTGGCCGCAGGGAGAATACAGGGTGGATATCTTTATCGAAGACAGGGACAAACCCGATGCTCAGGAAGAATTCGAAGTAAGATAGGCGTTTATCAAAAGCGGATGCCTGGCAACTATAAGGTTCACTTTTCTTTCTTTTTCACTGCTTCCCTGTTTATGCACTATACTATGCTGGGCTAATACTTTAAAGGAGGGCTGGGAAAATGAAACAGAAAATTGCGGTCTTCACTATCACGGTGTTCCTTGTAATAAGCCTGTTTTTTGCCATATCCGCTGGAGCATCAACCGAAAAGGAGGGGTTTATCCCCGTCAAAGGCGGCCAGGTCTGGTACCGTGCGGTAGGCCTAGACAAGGATGCCGTTCCACTTCTGGTCCTGCACGGCGGACCGGGAATGACCCACTTCTACCTTGAGTCCCTTGAAGCCCTGGCCTCGGAAAGGCCAGTGATATTCTACGACCAGCTCGGATGCGGCAACTCCATCACCACCGAAAAGGACACCCTTTCCCTGTGGACGGTAGAACGCTTCGTTGAAGAGGTCCAGGCAGTGAGGGACGCCCTTGGCCTTGATGAGGTACACATCCTCGGCCAGTCCTGGGGCTCCATGCTCGCCGTGGAGTACTACACCTGGAAGCCCGAGCCCAGGGGCATCAGAAGCCTTATCCTTGCGGGGCCCTTCATGAGCACCCAGAGATGGATCTCCGATGCAAAGAAGATGCTCAAGACCCTCCCCGAGGATGTCCAGAGAACTGTCGATGAATCCGAAGCCAGGGGAGATTTCGACAACCCCGATTATCTTGCGGCGATGGACGTATTCTACGCAAACTTTTTCTGCCGGCTTGACCCCTGGCCGGACAGCCTTCTGAAGGCCTTCGACACCATGGGCATGGAGGTCTACAACTACATGTGGGGACCTAGCGAATTTACTTCTACCGGGACTCTTAAGTACCACCAGGTAATAGACAAACTGAGGGACATAAAGGTGCCCACCCTGTTCACCTCCGGCGAATTTGACGAAGCCAGGCCGGTAACGGCTGCCTACTACTGGAGCCTTGTGCCGGGCGCCGAGATCCACATCGTGAAGGATGCGTCCCATAACCACCATCTGGAAAAACCTGAAGAGTTCAACACCATAATTTCCTGGTTCATGAAAAGGAACGAGTAGAAAGGATATTTCAGGAGCAAGCTAATTGAGGATCTGACAGGCAAAATGAACAGGTCTGCCCCGAGGGCAGACCTGTTCATTTATTGAGGACACATCTACAGGGAAACTCACCTTCGCTTTTGACTATTTGAGATCTCCCGCCATCCAAAGTATTCTTTAGCGCTCAAAGCTTATTAGGGGTGGTCAATTTTCGGTAATCTTTGTTGGTCATTATTTCGTTATCAAAACCATAGGAAGGTCTAAAGGTTATCGTAGCGTCGCCATCAGCGCGAACACTCCCCAGCCCATGTATTCACGGGTGAACCTGGCGTAGCGTTCGGGTTCAGAAGTTAGTTGGGCTCGAACATCTTTCACCATTTCATCGTCGGAATTCGCTTCGAGCCATCGGCGCATGGTGAACCACTTGGCCGCTTCGTACCTGTCCCAGCCTTCCCGGTCTGCCAGTACCATTTCCACGACGTCGTAACCGAGGTTGCCGAAAGACGCGAGAAGTTCCGGAAGCATCAGATAATCGGAGATCGAATCGGCCTGGCATCCTTTGGCAACGTCTTCCGTCGGCGGAAGCTGCAGCCAGTAAGGTTCACCGATGAGAATGATCCCCCCGGGGCGGAGGCTCTTCGCCAGGAGCTCGATTGTACCGGCTACCCCTCCCCCGATCCACGTGGCACCGACACAGGCTGCCACATCGACCTTCTCGTGGGCGACGTAGCCGGCCGCATCGGCGTGGATGAACTCGACCCGGTCAGCGACGCCGAGCTCTTCAGCCCGGAGTTTCGCTTGCCCTGAGAACAACTGGCTCATGTCGATACCGGTGCCGATGATCCCGAAATCCTGAGCCCAGGTGCACAGCATCTCGCCCGAACCACTGCCAAGATCTAGCACCCAGGCCCCCGGCTCCAGGCGCAACACCTTGCCGAGAGTGGCGAACTTTTCGGGTGTGAACGGGTTATGGATGCGGTGAGCACTTTCGGTGATGTTGAAGATCCTTGGAATGTCCACTGCAAAAAACACCTCTTGTATTTAAAATTTCGTTTTTCTCCTGACTTGTCTCCACAGAAGGTTTGTCAATTATGTAGGTCAGATACATATAAGGTTCCTTAAATAGGGGAGGCTATTCGTTTTCCAGAAGGACTCTCAATCTCTGGATCAAGGGCGGGAGATCTTCCTTGAGAATATCCCAGAGGATATCCAGATCGACAGCGTCGTAACCATGGATCAGCCGGTTTCTGAGCCCGATCATTTCGATCCACGGAATATCCGGATATTGCTCCCGGGTCTGGGCAGAAACTCTTGCCGCCGCCTCTCCGATGATCTCAACCAGCCTTGTAAGGGCCAATCAAGCTTCCGGTCTGTCGCAAGTTTTTCTCTTGTTGTGTCGTTTGCCACGTTTTTCGCTTCTTCGGCATACTCCATCATATGCTTCAGTCTTGCATGGTCCTTATGCTGCATCATAAAGAACCTCAGCCTTGAGCTGGACTTCCTCCCGGAAGTGTTTGCTCAGGAATCCCGGCGTATTAAGGTCGACCTTCCGCCCGAAAAGCTCCGACAACTCATGTTCCAGGGCAAAAAACCTGAGGCCGACACGTTCCCCCGGCTCAAACTCGACCAGAACATCGACGTCGCTTTCGGGAGTGAAGTCATCCCTCAGGACCGATCCGAACAGGGCAAGACAGCAAATTTTGTTCCTCAGACAGAACTTTACGATCTCCTCCTGCGGAATTCTGATCCGTCGAGCCATAGGGCGTGTCACCTCCTTTTTCCTGTTTCCTTATTATAATCCAATGTTTCTTGACCTTGTTAAAAAATCACCGCCATCCTTTCCAGCCTCTCGTTCTCCGGGATGACTCCACAGAAGTCTTGTCAATGGTGTAGGTCTGAACACCTACGAACGCACTCATCTGGGTCAGGGTGAGGTTTACCTTGCGGTGGGTCTGAAGCTCATCATGGATGTAGGCGCAGTCAGGCGGAGGGCGGTGGACCGAGCTCGGCAGATGTTCCGTGGGAAAAAGACGGGATTCAAGTTCTGTGTCGGTAAGTTTCGAAGCTTCGGACCAATCCAACCCTGCCGCCCTTGCCCTCCTGAGGTAGTCACCGATGGTGCTCCTTGGGACATTGCAACTCTGCGCTATCTCCCTCTTGGAGAGGGAACAGACATGTTTCATGCGTAGAATTTCTTTTATCTTTCGCACAGGCAACCTCCTGTTAGCCATAAAAATCACCCCCGTAAATGCGATTTTATGGCTTTGGATTGCCCGGCGCTGTTCCTGATCTCCGATGGGAGCAAAATCCCCCGACCCGACCAGCCTAAGGGTGGCCGAGTTGCTCCGTTAAACTGGCCGAATTACTCCGACAGGGTGGCCGAGTTGCTCCGAAACCCTGGCCGAGTTGCTCCGAAAAACGCATCCTATGGGTGCTTTCTATGACCCCTAATTATGACCCCTATGACCCCTAATTATGCGACAAGCACACCTTGTTCGGTAGGTTTTTTCATTATGTCAATTGTGTAGGTCTGACACCTCTAAGGTTTTGACACCTCTAAGGTTTTTGCTTGGCGAGGATCCTCAGGTATTGTAATTAAAGGAGACCCCCGGAAATGACGATCGGGGATCTCCTTTTTCCTGTTAATTCAGGCTGTACCCGGTTTAACGCATAAGTCTTCCGGGCATGAGGAATGATCCAACCGCGCTCTTTCCCAAAGCCGTTTTTAACGGGGACTAGTGACCGTGATGGTGTCCTCCGCCCATGGTAAGGGCGTGAATACCCTCGACATAGTGGACGAAGGATATGTAGGCTTCGACATACTCCCTCCCCTTTTCAGGCGAATCGCCTGCGGTCTTCTTTTTCTCGAGAGCTGCATGGAACCTCTCATCGATGGCCTTGCGGACGTGGCCGGGGATGCGTTCGGAGAGTTCCGAGATATCTCCGCTTTCAAGTGCTGCATCCGCCTTGCCGACCACAGGAGGTACACTGCTGCCGGGCTTGAGACCTTCGTAAGGAGCGCCCTCCCCGGCACGGTGGATCCGGATCAGTGTTTCAAAAAAGGATCTTTCGGCCAGTTCCCGGGCCTCAGGCCCGAGGGCACGTACCTTCAGGGCAAGATCGAATGCTTTTTTCACCTCGGCCTCATCCTGTGGCTGTATCCACATCAGAACCGGTGTTACATCTCCTTTTTCGAAGGCTTTCAGTGCCGCCTTGACGACGGGCCCCTCAAGTGTATCGCAATGTGCCTGGGCCCTGCCCGCCCTCAGTAGCAATACCGCCAGCACGATCACGGAACTCAACATCAACGTCAGTGTCATACCTATCCTCTCCTTTCCCGTCTTCCTGAAATTATCGGATCTTCCCGGCGACCTTCCGCCCGAGTGCGCGGCACTCTTCCAGGCTTCCGGAGTCCGGCTGCCACTTTGCAAGTACCCCGGGTTCGGCCAGGGGAATGCCGGCGGCCTCAAGTTCCTTTTCGATGCGCTTCACGTTCTCCCCGCTCCAGCCGTATGAGCCGAAAGCAGCCCCGATCCTGTTTTTGAACTTCAGCCCCTTCAGATCCTCCAGAATAGGGGTCATGGTGGGCAGCAAACCACAGTTCAGACAGGGTGATCCCAGAAATACCGCTTTGGCGCTGGAGACCTCTGTAATTACATCGTTCCGGTCAGAAAGGGCCATATGGAAGATCTTGTAAGGAATACCCATTTCGGCCAGCCCGTCACCGATGGCCTCGGCCATTCTGCGTGTTGCCTGCCACATGGTGTCGTAAAGAATTACGGCGCTTTTCTCCGGTTCCTGCTTCGCCCATTCCTGATATTTCTTTACTATCTGCAGGGGATCCTTTCTCCAGATAACTCCATGGCTCGGGGCTATCATGTCGACCGTCAGACCCATCGCGAGGACTTCGTCGATCTTCTTCGTTACAAGAGAACTGAACGGTGTGAGTATGTTGGCGTAATACTTCCGTGCTTCGTGATAAAGCTCCTCCTGGTCCACCTGGTCATTAAAGCGGAAGGCCGTAGCGTAGTGCTGGCCGAATGCGTCGTTGGGCATCAGCAGGTTCCGCCCTGAAAGGTATGTGAACATGCTGTCGGGCCAGTGGAGCATGGGGGCCTCTACGAACGCCATGGCCGTCTCTCCGAGGGATACCGTATCGCCGCTCTTCACTGCCCGGAAGTTCCAATCCTTATGGAAGTGTCCCGGGATGCTCTCCAGTCCTTTCCGCGAGACGATCACTTTTGCCTGCGGAGCGGCCTCGACCAGAGACCCGAGCGATCCGGAGTGGTCCGGTTCGGCGTGATTGGCAACTATGTAGTCGATCTTCTTCGGGTCCACAAGGGAACGGACGTTATCCATGAACTGATCCGAGAAGGGATCCCATACGGTGTCTATCACCGCGGTCTTCTCATCCATTATCAGGTAAGAGTTGTAGGTCGTTCCCCTGTGCGTCGACAGTTCGTGGCCGTGGAAATGTTTGATCCCCCAGTCGACAACGCCGATCCAGTAAACCTTGTCCATCAGTTTCACAACTATGCTGTTACACCTCCTGTCTGGTATTTTCTTCCCGGATAAAACCCTTTTCGAAGAGCCTCCAGGCGGATTCCGCCTCCGGAGCCATGTCGATCGTTCCTCCTGTGAGGTTAAGAATAATGCCGACGTTCTGTACCAGGCTTACGAGTGCGAACGCTGCCGCCCTGGGGAGAATGTCCCTGGATATCTTCTCCTCCTTCTGCCCCCTGATAACGATATCCTCGATGTTTTTCATGTATGCATTCAGGATGGAGAAGAGTTTGTTTTTTCGCTGGAAAGTGCCGAAAGCAACGGCGTCGGAAAAGATAAGTCTGGGGATTCCCGGATTATCCCTGATCATCTGGAGGTGGAGCAGAAAGATCTGCCTCAGACGCCTAATCGGATCACCCGCTCTGCCGGCGATAGTTTCTATGTTTCCAAGAAGCCGGCCACGGGTGCGTTCCAACAGCGCGTCTATCAGCTGTTCCTTGTCCCTGAAATGGCGGTAGAGGGCGGACGGAACTATACCTACACGACGGGATATCTCGGATGTGTTCACGCAGAGATGCCCGCTTTCAGCGATGATAGCAAGGGTCGCGTCAAGTATCTGCTCTTTTCTGAGACCCGAGTCCAATCTTGTTCTTGGCACGGTGACCATCTCCCGCATAAAAGTGAAAGTGAATTCACATACACTTATTGTACGATTGCATTTCTTTCTGTCAAGGAGTTCCCTGCGGCTTTCCTGCGGTTTCTCTGTATTATTAAAGTTCCTGTCGAGGAACGGAATGTTGATAGAATGTGACGATCATGGCCCGGATAGTCGCGCCGCAGGAGCAGCGGGACATGGTCCTATTTCGAAAAACTGACGGGAGGTGTCTGATCTGAAGATAGAAGGAGTTCCATTCGTAACGGCCGACCTGAACAAACTGGAGCCTACTGTCCATGCCGGGGAATCGGGACAGGCTCTCTGGAGGACATTCGAACAGGGGAACATCAGGGTGCGCATGGTTGAGTATTTACCGGGTTATAAAGCCGACCACTGGTGCGCAAGAGGGCATGTTCTCCTTGTCCTGGAGGGTAAGCTGATGACCGAACTTAAAGACGGCAGGGTTTTCGAACTTCTGCCCGGAATGAGCTACCAGGCCGAAGATGACGCTGGAAACCCTCACAGATCCTGGACAATCGAGGGAGCAAAGCTGTTTATCGTCGACTAGAGTTGCATCGCCGGCGATCCTGTGGGTGATTCCTGATAGGCGTTTATACGGATGACAGGTAATGCCACAACAGTAGAATATAAAAGTGAGAATGCAGAAAAAAACATTGAGGTAAAAAATCAGGGGGGTCAATGCGATGAAGATGTTATCGGCAATTGCGGCTTTGTTCGCGACAGGCGGAGTGGCTGAAGCGGCCGAAGAGGGGACGAGAGCGTGGGCCTGTGCCTGGCGTTGGGGACCACACATGATGTACGGTTTTCCTGGAGGGATGTTCATGATGATGGTGTTGTTCATTGCGGTCGCTGTACTGCTCTATGTTGCCTTCAGAAAGCAGTCGGAGTCCAGGCCGGCGGAATTTAGCCGCGAAACTCCAATGGAGATCCTGAAACGGCGCTTCGCAAAAGGGGAAATTTCCAAAGAGCAGTTCGAAGAGATGAAAAAGGATCTTTCGTGATCAATCAAGTGACATAAGGGCAAGGGGAATCCCCGGGAAGGGGATTCCCCTTTTTTGATCGATCCACCAGTCAGTGCCGCGAGAGTCCATATGAAGCACTATTTCAGGGTTTCAACAAGACGGTCGTAAATATGGCTGTTCAAGTGCAGGATGCGGTCCTCAGTGAAAGAAAGGCCCGGATCCCGGTATATGCATGTGGCTTCCCCCATAGTGGATACCTTTTGCTGCTAAACAAAAGACAATGGCCATCATTACGGGCTCAAATATTTGTGATCCCGGCGACTGGAGATATGGACAGTGCGGTTCCATGCTGCCGTACTTGCGAGATTGTCCAAATCAGTTCTTCAATATACAATACTGACAAGTTATCCTGATCCAGCAAGCGAAAATCAATTTTTCGGAGGCGATTGTGGCCCATCGCCCCTATAGACCTTCCCGCGGCATCGATGCCGCACTTAACTCTTGCTCAAGGTCGAGTATACTTGTTTGCGCAAGGAAAGTAAGGAAACCATTACTTTCGAAAGGTGTGACATCTCTGCTGCACATGAGTTACAACCTCGTTTACACCCCGGAAGAAATGGACAAAACCATGTTCCGCATCCGCGACGCAAAGGATTACCCGGTTCTTTATACAGCGATCCTGGAAGACGTTGATATCCTTATTACCGGCGACAAGGATTTTGCCGCCGTTGAGATCGAAAAACCGGAACTAATGACCCCAGCCGACTTCATGGCAAAGTATCTCTGACCGAAGTGCCCCTCTGGGTGGCCGAGTTGCTCCGGAAAACTCAACACGATCCTCAACTGCCTGGCCAATGGGGGAACCCTCCTGTCCGCGAACTCACTGCTTCTGATTTTTCCCCCATCCCCATCATTTAGTCAAAAGTGTAGGCCCCTATGTCTGGTTCTGTCTGGTTATGACCCCGCTGTCTCTCTTCGAGTGATATACTTGTATTGCAAATAGGGGGTGGTAAGAATGCTTTCTTTGAGACTACCAAAGGATATCGAGGAAAGACTTGACGGACTCGCAAAAAGGACGGGCAGAACAAAAACTTTCTACGTGAGGCAGGCAATATTGACGCACCTGGAAGACCTGGAGGACGCCTTTCAGGCGGACGAAATAATGAAAAGAGTAAGGACCGGAGAGGAATCTGTTTTCTCTGCAGAAGAAATGAGAAAATCCCTTGGCCTGGAAAGTTAGTTACACCCGGACATCTGTTAAACAACTTTCCTCCCTTCCCAGGGAAACTGCCCTCAAAATCTCCAACCTGATGGACATGATCGCTTTTTCCGCGAAACCCTTCAATTCCGGAAAAGCTCTTACAGGAAACCTTGCAGAGTACTGTGGTTGTCGCGATGGGCGACCGGAAAAACATCTACAAGCAGGTGAAGAGAAAGCCCTGAAAGCAAACCGTCGAGCCGCCCCTTAACTGCCTTCATTTCCCCGTTTCGGCCATTTAGTCAAAAGTGTAGGCCTGACCCCCCTGTCTTGGTACTGCTTTCTAAAACCATATCTCTGTTCGCAGCTGTATCAGATGATCGTCCAATCCCTCGCCGAAGGCCTCTTCCACCTTGTCATAGACGATAATGAAAGCGACACTGGGGGTGTAATGGTATTTCAGCCCTACGGTGAAATTCTTCGCGTTCTCGCCACCGTACCTGTGCAGCGCGAGGACATACCTCTGGAACGTAGATATCTTTTCATCCCACTTTTGGTCCAGCCTAATGAAAAGAACGTTGTCATAGACGTTTCCCACAGGAGTGGTGGGATGGCCGCTCTCTCCGTCGTTCCAACCCATGAACATCCCGTAGTCCTGATAGGCCCTGTTCCAGAATTCGAAACCCCTATCGAAACTCAGGAACTCCAGCCAAAACGACGTCAGCCCCCTCTCGGTCTGCTTCCCCTCGATGATCGCCTGGAAGGCGTAGGGCGTGTCCATTCCGTTATCCTGTCTGTAGATCGCTCCCCTGACGGTCCAGTAGGGGTTAAGATCCAACCCTGCCGCGGTCCAAAGGACCTGTTTGTCGATACCGTCATCGGGTTCGCGCTGTATGGCGTTCAACGAAAACCATAACCTTTCCGAAAGGTGCATCTTGAATCGGGCACCATACTCGTAGCCTTGCTCGACGCCGGGTTTTTCATCCGGCCTAGAGGCATAAACCTCAAAGTGACCCATGGACATATCGCGCTTTACCAGGAAACCGTTCATTATCCGATGGGTGAATAGTGGGTCCTCGCCGAAGTAGAGCCTGTCGCCGGCCTCCCAGTCAAAGTCCCAGCGCCCGATGATGGAGCTCCAGTTTCCGGGGAGATCGGCCCTGATGTAGGCCTGACTTACGATGAGATCCTCCTCGGTGGAGCCGGGATCCAACTCCAGCCTGCTGAATAACGAAACCTTGTCATCGACTCTCTTCGAAATGTTCAGCCACATCCGTGAAAACCCCATGTCGCCGCCTTGTCCGGGGTCGTCGGTGTAGATTCCGAAACCCTCGCTGCCGATGGCTCCCGCCCGGTAGTAGTTAGCATCGATCCGTAACGTCCCGCTCAGGTGCCAGCCTCCGATGCCCTCCTCGGTCAGTGCGATCCGCTTCTCCAACTTTTCCACATCAGGGGTCCAGAAGGCCAGCTCCTCCCGGTACTCCTCGGCCAAGCGTTCGACTCGCTCCAGGTCCCTCTTGTCGGCCGTCCGCCTGTCGATGGCATCAAGCGCCCTGACCACCAGGCTCGCAACCTCGAACCGCGTAGGTTGATTATCTCCTACCTCTGTTGAGGCGAGAGATAAATCTTTCGGAAAGATCACGCCGGCGGCCTCTAGGTCCTCGGCGAAGAAGAAGAGGACCCTTCTGAGGTTTGCTTTTTCATCGTCAGTTGCGGTCGAGGCGTCGAAAACCTCCAGTGTTTGGGCCAGAGCTGCAGCCGCCTTGCTCCTGTCGGCAAAGTCCCAGTATCCGCCGGATGATCCGTCCTCGGAGCCGGAAATAATTTCTCTCGACTTCAAGTATTCGAGGTCCTTGAAAACCCAGTGATCCTTAGATACCGTCGAAAAAGGCGAACTCCACGCTGTCTTGACGGTAACCGTAAGGAGGATCAGTAATATCAATATAAATACCGTCTTCGTTATCCGCATTCACGCTGACGCCTCCTGGATGCATGGGGGCACCCCGTATTCTACGTTAATTATTTTATAAACAAAGGGGTCAGGCCTACACTTTTGACTATTTGAGCTTTTCTGTCAGGCGCTCGAGCTTTTCCCTCAGATCCTTATCCCTTCCCATCATCTTCTCGAATCTCCAGCAGGCACGGTTTACCCCCGATTCTGATATCCCGTAAAGTTCGCCTATCTCTTTCAACTTCGCGCCGCTGTAACGCCAGCAGAGATAGATCCCCGCTGTCCGCGCCAGTTTTTCGTTCTCCGGAAAAGCCTCCTCGGAAACCGTCTTGATAACCGCGACATCGGGTCCTCGAGAAAGGTCTTTAAGAGCCGGCAGGTCCCGGTCCTTTTCCTTTCCATCCAGGTACTTCTCCCTGATATCCCTGACAAAATCATCGGTGCCCAGGATCGTCGAGGCCACTGAATCTGCGAGGGGGTCCCGGCTTTCCTTACCTATGGCCTCGAACAGGTAATCCCTGTATCTTCTTCGGCGGTCTCCATCTTGACTGCCGCTGTCGAAATAACCAAGGACAAGGCTTGTCGAAAGCCAGGATGGCTCTGTTCCTTCAAGGTATCGGCAACAGCTGCTCCATTGGTATTCTTCCGGGGATTGGACCATCTTCGCTCTTACCGGGTTCAGGTGGATGTAGCGGGAAAGCTCTGCGGCGTAGGTATCGGCCTGGACCAGGATCGCCTTGTAGCGGCCCTGTAAAAGGTGCCCCGCCCTTTTGTGTTTGACGTTGAAATAGGTGGTGTAGGATCCGTTGATGTGCTTCATGATCCGCGAGAGGTTCCCCAGGGGAGTCTCCAACATGAGGTGGAAGTGATTGCTCATAAGGCAGTAAGCATGAAATACTGCGCCATGTCTCTCCCAGGCCGATGACAGGTAGGAAAGGAACTTCTCCCTGTCCTTTATGCTCCTGAAGATGTCCTTCTTATCATTGCCTCGCGATGTCACATGATAAAAAGCCCCAGGGTACTCGATCCTCAACGGCCTGGCCAATGGGGGATCCCTCCTGTACGGGAAAGTACTGCCTGTGATTTTCCCCCATCTTCACCATTTAGTCAAAAATGTAGGCCTGACCCCTCTGTTTTTGTTTTCGTTAGGTTTCCTTCACTTCCTTGTCCTTTCTTTGTTTTGGTTGCAAGCACTCCTCAAGAAATGTTTTTACTTCCTGTCTATGAGGGAATTCTTCTCCCTGCTCATCAAGAAGACTCAGGAGGTTTTTAGCTTCTTTGCTAATCGTTTCAATTAATTCCAAATCTTCAAAATATCTTCTATATACTTCATATCGGACATGAGGTTTTTCTGTACTTATAGATTTGCTAGCGGACGAAGCGATAAATTGGAGCAAATGTAAGTTGGATTCTCTAAGTTTCCTTAGGAAAGATTGAAATTGCTTATTATCCTTACCCCATTGTTGCCAGTAAAACAAAATCGTCATTGCGTCCTCATTTTTTACGAAAACATCTATGTCATCGGTTTTTCTCTCAATGAGAGCCAGCATTTTTTCCACCAGTTCTCTTGTCACCGAGTCTTCAAACCTATCTTCGATATCGTGATAGAAACCGGCCACTAAAAACACCAAGACGGATATATAAGTCAGCGCAATCTTACTTTTGCCCTGATCAGCCCTTTGGATCAGATAGTTGACGATTTCCTTTCTCTCGTCCATTGAACTACTGGTCAATATTAATTTTTTTACGATTTTTGTCGCCATCCTTTTCTTGGTTTCAACAATGCCTTCGGGAATTATGATGTTGTCGCTTTCCATAACAAGAATATCGCTGAGATTCCTAACTTGATCTTTCGTCAACGACACTTCCTTGCTTGATGCAAAATCCTCAATTGAAGAAAACAACTCAAACAATTGCTCTTTGCTCTTGAAGTGTTCAAAATGTTTTTCAAGGTCTTGCTGATTTGCCGAAGCCTGAATGATTCGTTCCATCTCGATCTTCCCAATTACTTCAGGTGGAATAGAAAAACAAAAATATGACTCAAAACAATCTGGATGGGCGATCCTCCAGTTAGCCCTCAAGGATGGCCCGCTTTCATCCTCTCCAATCCTGGCAGAAACATCAGGGAAATATTCTCTGATTGTGGGAAAAAGTCTTAGCAAAATACGCCTGGATATTGGACCAAAGGAGTTCAACCTTTTAAAAATATCTTCTAGAACTTTAACAATTTCCTCTTTATGCTCCTGTCTTTCCTTTTCTCCCACTGTATAAAGCATACTTTGGCCTGTGAGAATATACCCATTATCACGGATATGGATAAAAAGTTCATGGCCGAAAACTTCGATCATGGTCAGGCAGAACAAATCGATCGGGTCCAATTCTCCTCTGGCGTTCCTCAGCTTTATCGGGAAAAGGTTCATAAACCTTATAACATCCCTTGGATTCCGAAATGATTCCGATAGCCCATCGGATATCAAAGATTCAAACCTCTCTTTTTTCGGAAAGCTCAATTCGCGCCATTCGGGTAAGTTGTTTATTTCACCCAAGAAATAATTTTTTAGTTCACGTTTCGTGAAACTGGGTAGTGTTGCAGGTAGCTGGATAATTTTTCCGATATACTGCTCTCCAAAGTTTTTTTGTATCTTGTCACAAGCCTGAACGAGCAAGCTGTGATCGTATGCAAGCAGGTAAAAAGTGTTTTCGAAATCAGCGATACAGCGTATAGCCATAAGCATTTCTGCTGTTTCCTTGTCAGAAAGCCTGTCAAGATCATCAACAATAACCAAAAGTTTGATCCCGGTGCTCTTGATCTTACTGTTGATTTCATCTTTCATCTCATTGACTGTCTGTCTGTTTTCCTTCAAATACCTCGAAAGGGCTTTAGCCCCATCTAAAGTTGCATCCACCATCCCGCCCATTCCCGGGACATACTTAAGTGGCCTAAGAACCTGGGCGAGTTCAAAAGTTTTTACGGCGATTTTTTTTAATTGCCGGTCTGCCCCGTTCATTGCTATGGCAAACTGGCTCAGGAATTCCGAAACCAACCCCGATCCTCCATGAAAAAACCATGGTGTAAACTCTATTACCCGGAACCCTTCTTCGTCCTTGGATTTGCCAAGAATTTCTTTAACCATGTTGATGGTCGATGTTTTCCCGGATCCCCACTCCCCAGAGATGCCGAAAACGAAACTCCGTGATGAAGATTGAGAGTAACTTTGAATGGAATTGGCAATTATCTCGGCAAAGTCTTTCCGATTGAAAAGGTCTTCATCAATACTGTTGATTGGAATATCGTTTTTCAGGATCTTCGTTTTTCTGAGTTCAGGTCCCATCAAACTCATAGTCACACCTCAAAGACCTTGAGAACTTCGTCACCGTAGTGGTTGATGACTTTCACTGCAATTTTCCCCGTTTCAGGTGCCGGGAAGGGGAGGCTGACAGTCCTGTAAAGGCTGCTCCAGGCGTCTTCGTCGATCTCGGATCTAAGCGTCCGTTTAAGTTTATCGTAGGGTTCTTCCGCGCCGGTAAAGTAGGCGTGCCGAACAAAGAAGCTTTCGCCGTTGTAATCGGTGTCGATAAACCAGCAGGCAATGTCGTCGGTGGAGGAGTTTCGTATCTGACCGGTAGAGGGATCGTAAACATCGACTCCCCGGATTACCGCGACAAATTGTCCGTCTTTTTGCTTCGTTATTTCTACGTCGGGCTCCCCGAAGATCATGAAGAGATTGCCCGCACCAGTTTTTTTGAGCAGTTCATCCCCCATTGAAAGATCCGGGTTCATCCTGGCTGGTAGTACCGTGAGACTTCCGTAGCGCTTAGCCTCTTCGGAGACATGTGGGTCAAAGGCGAACCCGCAGACAACCAGCACGTCAAAACCGACACCCTGCACGGCCTCCTTGGCGGCTTCTTTGACCTGCTGGGGTCCAACGGTCCCATGCTCCGGGCCTATGGAAACAGCCACTCGCCTGACAGCACCCTCCGCCTCGGAATACTCTCCCGCGGCATGAATCCATTTTCCTGCATAGGGTTCAAGCTTTTCGAATACAAGTCGCTCATTTTTGCGTGTGTTCTGAACCCCGGCTTTCTTCAGATTTTCGAGGATCATTGCAACAAAATCCTGATGGTTCTGGCCTTCCTGTTCCGTTACGGAACCGTCTTCGTTGTCATCAGTGATGGAAAGAACGCGATGCGGCGACAGGCTCTCCACAGAAAATGGTCCGCATACCCGAACGCGTTTGTTGTCCTCATAGGGCTGGTCGAAAAGGGTTTCCGTTTCTGCATGTCTTGCAATTGCTACAGCAATTTCCTCTCTCGACATCCCTTCCCTGATATCCGGGTTGTTGGCGATGGATTTGAGCGTTACATGAGGAACGCGCTTGTAGACGAATCCCTTTTTGATGTCGTTTCCGGTCTTGATGTTGGGGGGGACCTTTCCCGAAAGTTCCCCTTCCTTTGATACACCCTCTGGAGAGTCGGAGAGAAGATAGTATGGATAACAAGCGCTCATAAGGCGCGTCCGGGTAAGCGCCAGAGCCACGCGAGAAGTATCACAGGTGATCCAGCGTCGACCCCACTGTTCGGCAACATAGGCGGTGGTACCACTGCCACAGGTGGGGTCAAGAACAAGGTCGCCGGGATCGGTTGTCATGAGAATGCAGCGCTGGATAGCAAGATTTGCTGTCTGAACAACGTATATCTTTCCTTCAGATCTGTTCTGGATACCTCCAATGTCCCCCCAAATATTGTTAAAAGGAAATACCGGAAAATCTTCAAGGAAACGGAGGTATCTTAAGGAGTTACCCTCAACAATTAGGCGACCCGCTTCAGCAAGTCTCGATAGTCCATCGACAGTGGTTTTCCAGTGCAATCCACTTGGAGGTCTCCACTCCTTACCATTGAATGTAAAAGTTTGATTTGCTTCAGCCAAGGCACCTTGCGACGTCAGATCAGCTGACGTCGCAAGGTGCCTTGGCGAATATTGACTTGAGCTAGCAGCCCGTATACTCGAGAGGGGCCTATATTTTGTAGCTCCTTCATCTCCCGCTGTTTTCTCACGAAATAACTGATGGTACTTTAATGTCTGACAATTTTTCGCATACCAAACAATATAATCTCCCGCACGGCTTAAGGCTTTACTAGGAAACCCGCTTGTCGTTGAATATGCTATTAGGCTTACAAAATTTTCGCTCCCGAACACCTCATCCATCAGACACCGCGCCAAGTGAACGTTCTCCTCCCCCATCTGCACAAAAACGCTGCCGGTCTCGGTGAGCAGTTCTCTGGCCGCAATAAGGCGGTCGCGCAGATAGGCAAGGTACGAATGGATGCCCATTTTCCATGTGTCGCGAAAAGCGCGAACCTGCTCCGGTTGACGGGTTGCGTCTTCGGCACGATCCTTGACATCGCGCTTGCGAGTGCTCACCTGCCAGTTCGAGTTGAACCTTATACCGTAGGGGGGATCAATGTACACGGTCTGCACCTTGCCCTTAAGACCCTCTTTTTCGGCAAGGGACGTCATCACCATCAACGAGTCACCCAGGATAAGGCGGTTTGTCCAGTTCTGTTCGTGGTGGTAGAAGTCGATCTTCTGCTCAAAATCCGTGGGACCGCCGTTGAAGTCTTCAAAAAGGTTTGTCTGTTTGGAGACTGTTTTCCTCATGCGCGGCAAGGAGTCAATGATCGCCTGCGGGTGGATCTTTTCCTGTATGTAGATGGGAACGACGGGAACGCTAAGGTCTTCGCTATCCTGTTCGTCCTTGCCTTTCCAGACAAGTTGAGGGTCCAGCGACGGATCGCGGGGATAGAGCATGGTTTTTGGAGACGCCTCTTCTTCGGCGACAAAATCCCTGAGTTCTTCCGTGGGTATGTTTGTTCGCTTGTCATTATGCTTCAGGGAACCTACTCGCAATGATGCTGCATTTTTCTTAGCCATGGGGTGCCTCCTTTACCGAATCTTCCTCACTGATGCTCAAGAAACCACGAATAGCGTTTTGCGCATCCCAGGGGTCGGATATTTCGATAAATCCCCACCTGCCAAAGCCACCGTGTCCGTTCACAGAGGGAACCCAAAGAGTGCGCGCAGTGGCAACCTTTGCCGCCTTTTCCTTTTTCTTCTCGCCGGAAACCTCTACGAGGAGGTTCAAAAGATCATTCTGGCCGTTGCCATCATCGATGCAGGCAATGAAATCGGGGATGTAATTATGTTCTTCTCCGTTGAGGGTATAGGGGATCTGAAAACCCAGGTTCTGGTTTTTTACGTACCTTTTCACCTCTGGCATGTCTTCCAGCGCCTGGGCCATCTTTTGCTCCCATGATTCTGTGTCGGCTACTACATGGGATATGTGGCATTTGTCCTCTCGCGTCGCGTAAACAGGCCGCGAGGTGTCAAAATCAACATACCGTGTTGAACCAATCGTATCGTAAGGGCGAAGGATAGGCCTGAGAGATGTCGTTTCATCATTTGAGGCGACAATGGATTTGTAGATCCGGTCAGCTGCGTCATTTGCAAACTCGATAAGCAGCAACAGTTGAGGGAATGTATTGTCCTTGAGTGTTACGCAATCTTCAAGCCAACATTTGGCTATGCGAAGCACTTGAGGAAATAGCCAGGGCCTTTCGTTTCCGTCGTCATCCTGAAAATATCTTTCAAGAACAAGCTTGGCCAAAAGAAAAGAGACTTCGTTTGCGCGGCGTCGTTTGAGATCATCCAGTGTGTGAATGCTTGATTCACCGACAATGGGGGCGTTCTCTGTTTTTGTGGGAACATCCGCCGTGGAAAGCGCCATCTTTGAGTCATCGTTGAAATCAGCCGTAAGCCTCTCTCCAACGATATCGTAGCGATAGCCAAGCAGTCTGGGGAAAGTTATCTCGCAGGCAATACGATCCTCAAGTGCACGAACCCGGGTGATCTGAGTGCCAGGTTTCGGTTCTTTGGTCGAACCACTGCAGGGGATGAAAGAAAAAGGCACACCGTAAACCTCGGCGTATTCGGGATCGAAAAGACCTTTCTCGTTGGCCGCATAGCTCATACGTCGCAGGGCGCGCCCGACTACCTGCTCACAAAGCAATTGAGTTCCGAATGCCCGCACTCCCAGGATATGGGTCACAGTCTGCGCATCCCAGCCTTCCGTAAGCATGGATACGCTGACAACACATTTAACATGCTCACCAAGCTTGCCGGCTTTGCCAACGGTATTCATAACTTCGCGGAGCAGGTCTTCATCCGTAAGTTTTTCGGCGTCACGACCGGGGAAACGATCACGATAATCTGATTTAAACTCATCGATTTCGCGAGCTGCAATTTTCTTGAACTCATCGTTCATGCCCTCTCCGGATTCCAGCTGCCTGCTGTCCACCAGAATGGTGTTGGGCCTCCTTAACCAGGCTCCATTGCCGTCATCGTTTCTGAAAATGGGCAATTGCCCGGACTGAACGACCGCCTCGGCACCTATCTGTTTCTCCCAGCCAGCAATATAGTCGAAAACAAGTTTCGAGACATTGGTGTTGTTGCAAACGACAATGAAAACAGGCGGTGTTATGCCTCGTGCGTAAGCTTCCGGGTTTTGTTCCCAGAGCCGAAAATGTTTTTCATAATTGCCGTAGAGGCTATGAAGTGCCCCTTGCAGTTCCACGGGGAGTTTCGGTTCTCCGCTGACGGCCTGGTTTTTACGGCCTTTTTTCGGCAAATGTTCTCGGATTCTCTGCCACAGGTCGCGGTAGGTGGGTTGCTCGTCTTTCATTGAGTCGTCCGCAACAGGGACACGGGGGACTTTGACTATCCCAGCCTCGATGGCATCGATTAACGAAAAATCGGAAACAACCCATGGGAAAAGCGTGCCTTCCTGATAACCGGAACCACGCAGGAAAAACGGCGTGGCGGAAAGATCAAATATGCTTCGGACACCGATTTTCCCTTTGATGGCTTCGATACCGGATATCCAGACACGTGCTTCTTCTTCGCGCTGCCTGGCTTCTAGACGTTCATCACCAGCAAGGGTTTCATCTTCACCATTCGGTTTACGGCGGTAGCAATGATGAGCTTCGTCGTTAATGACAACTATGTTTTTCTTGTTCCCCAGTTCCCGGCATACTCTGCGCACCATTTGCAAAGGAGTCTCTGTAAACGGGCTCAGAACTCCATCCGGGGAGAGGATGCTCTTGGTCACTTTTGCCGCAGGAACAGTTTCCCTCAGATGGAAGGCGTGATAGTTCGTGATGATAATTTTTGCCTGAGTCAATTGAACCTTCAGTTGAGCAGGCACAACATCCCGCTGGCGATAGTAATTTTCAGGATCGTTTGGAAGCAAGACCCGTAGCCGATCCCGAATTGTGATCCCGGGTGTAACGATCAAAAAAGTGTCGGAAAAACGGGAATCAGTTGGATTGGCCATCTTGTTGAGTGTATGCCAGGCAATAATCATGGCCATGACAACGGTTTTTCCTGCACCTGTTGCCATTTTGAAAGCAATCCTGCGAAGGCCGGGGTTTGCATCTTCATTAGCCTCACGGATGGAGTTGGCGATCCACGCATCCCCAAACTTGTCCGCGACCTCTGCTATGTATATGGCTGTTTCCAGTGCCTCTATCTGGCAAAAGAATAACTTTTTTTCGCGATCAGGATTGGTCCAATAGGAAAGGAGCCTCGCTGTTACAGGTGTAACTCCGAAGTATCCACCTTTGCGCCATGCTGCGACACGAACGCGAATATCGTTTACGAGTTTGTTCTCCTCGATACGATCTTCTGTCCATTCGGTTTCAAAAAGCTCCGGTGTTTTGGCTCCCTTTTTCTTTTTCGGGCGGGCAATCGGAACAAAATATGCACTTGTTCTGCGGCCCTCCACAATTTCATTGGTAATTCCTTCGTCGGAAAATCGGAAGTGCCTGGTTGGTTCATTGAATGGAGAATTGATGATGGGATTTTCGATAACAACCTGGCTCATCTACTCACATCCTTTGTTGGTACCTGATCGCAAGAAAAGGGAACATTCTTAGCGCTGCAGTTTCTGATTGCATTGAAAGCCCTGGCAGTTTTTTAGGGATAATTTAATCGTCTTTCTCAAAAAACTCAAACAAGTCTGTTAAGGTACGATTGGCACTCTTCAAGAAAGAAGTTGTACTTTTCATGCAGGTTTTTCTTTTCATCCCTAAGAGTATCCGCATGAGAGGCTTCATCGCTTGCCACTATTTTGCACCAATGAACAACATCTGTCGCTGCTTGTCCTAACGGCGGATATTTATTGCATCTGCCGACGATTTTATGTTCATCAGCGAAATTTTCAGCATAGCGTTTCTGTTTATTTCCAAATGAATCCCAGGACATAACCAGTTCATAAAAGGTTCCTATCAAATCCTTGATTGCTTCAATATCTTTCAATGCTAGCTCGCGACGCATTTTTCTAAATTCCCGACCTTCTTGTGCCAACGAAATAGCCAAATCAATAAGTTTTGTAAGTGCATATGTACCCATCGCAATAAAAAAACCTTGCCACATAATAATTTCCCCGTCGTAAGCAGAAATGGATTATTTATCTAGAAACACATCTAATATGTCCGGAAACCCACATAAGTATCCGACCTAAACATTTGATAAAACAAGTTTTTCCCCGCATTCTGGAGTCCTTTTATTAAATATGTCCCGGACCTTAATAGCGCCCTGCGTTTTTCACCAGAAATACCAAAATTTTTCTTTTCTAATCATAAACCCATTTTGTGCTCCAGTCATTAAATGAAGTGCTGGCATGATATTTTGGTTACTCACAAAAAAGGTTCTCTCTCTTGCCCACCTCTGCGTTCTCTACGTCCTACCCTACGCTGGCGGTACACCAGCCAGGGCAGAGCGAAGCCTACCGAGGTGATCCAACGAGGTGCCACGTCTGCGTTTATCTGTGTCCATCTGTGGATAAATGGTCCGAGAAGCTTTGTTATTTTCCCACAAAATGGTTCGGTTCCCCTCTGCGTCCTAACCTACGCTGGCGGTTCGCCAGCTAGGTCACCTTGTCTGCGGTGCAAGATATGGGTTTTTCATTGGAACCAGATTCCTCGTCGCTTCGACCCCGCAGAAGCGGCGGGGCCTTGTTCTCGGAATGACATGCAATGCCTTGCTTTTTCGTCTTCCGCTGTCATCCTGAGGAACGAAGTGACGACAAGGTGCCCGGCGTACTTTGCCAGGGTAAGGATCTGGCCTTAACCCAGATTCTTCTCCGCCAGCAGGCGGATCAGAATGACAAGACCTTGCCCTTCCTGCTGCCTTTGCTTTTTCCCAAATAAAGGTTCCCTCTGTGACCTAACCTACGCTGGCGGTTCGCCAGCTAGGTCACCTTGTCTGCGGTGAAAGATATGGGTTTTGCATTGGAACCAGATTCCTCGTCGCTTCGACCCCGCAGAAGCGGCGGGACCTTGTTCTCGGAATGACATGCAATGCCTTGCTTTTTCGTCTTCCGCTGTCATCCTGAGGAACGAAGTGACGACAAGGTGCCCGGCGTACTTTGCCAGGGTAAGGATCTGGCCTTAACCCAGATTCTTCTCCGCCAGCAGGCGGATCAGAATGACAAGACCTTGCCCTTCCTGCTGCCTTTGCTTTTTCCCAAATAAAGGTTCCCTCTGCGGCTCTCTGTGCTCTCTGTGGTGATAAGGTCTTGGTAATTAAGGATCCAGATCGAGATTCCTCGTCGCTTCGCGACTCGGAATGACAAACAGGCCCCTGCCCTTTCATCTCACTTCTCACTTCTCACTTCTCACGCCCTTGATCCTCGCCTTTCCTGCTGACTTTGCTTTTCCCCAAATAAAGGTTCCCTCTGCGGCTCTCTGTGCTCTCTGTGGTGATAAGGTCTTGGTAATTAAGGATCCACAGATCGAGATTCCTCGTCGCTTCGCGACTCGGAATGACAAACAGGCCCCTGCCCTTTCATCTCACTTCTCACTTCTCACGTCTCACGCCTTCATGTATTTAAAGATTTACCAGGCCATCAGTATTTTTGTTACAATGTTGTTACATTCGTGAAGAGATAGCGTTACACCCCATCTTTATACTTTCTTCCAGAAGACCCGGGATCCATGCCGGGATCAAAATTCAGGGAGGAAAAGAAAGATGAAGCGTACAGGAGTTCTTCTGGCAGCAGCCGCTCTTCTTTTCGGAATTTTTTCAGGCCAGGCACTGGCCGGACAGATAGTCGTAAACGGTTCCACCACCGTTCTTCCCATCGCCCAGGCAGCCGCGGAAGCTTTCATGGAAGCCCACCCCGACGTCAACATTTCCATTTCCGGCGGCGGCAGCGGCAACGGCATCAAGGCCATCATCGACGGCACCACCGACATCGCCAACTCTTCCAGGTTCATCAAGCAGAGCGAAGTTGAAGCAGCCGTCAAGAACGGCGCCTACCCCGTCCCATTCGCAGTGGCCGTAGACGCCATCATCCCTGTCGTCCACCCCTCCAACCCTGTTAAGGATCTCACCATTGAGCAGCTTCGCGACATTTACATGGGCAAGATCACCAACTGGAAAGAGCTCGGCGGCCCGGACCGCAAGATAGCTGCCGTGACCCGCGACACCAGTTCCGGCACCTTCGAGGTCTGGGAAGAGAAGGTCATGAACAAGGAGAAGATCATGCCCCAGGCACAGGTCGTGGCCTCCAGCGGCGCAATGGCCCAGTCCGTGGCCGGCAACCCGGGAGCTGTCGGCTACATAGGGATCGGCTACGTCGACAGCAGCACGAAGACAGTCACCGTCAACGGGGTCGAGGGGACCGCGAGGAACGCCCTCAACGGTTCGTTCCCCGTTTCCAGGTACCTCTTCATGTTCACCCCTGGCTGGCCCGAGGGAGAGGTTATGGAGTTCATGAACTTCATCCTGAGCGACGCAGGGCAGAAGATAGTCGAGGAGTCGGGGTTCGTGCCCCTCAGATAAGAGAGAGATCTAACTGAAATTGCCATAGGGCCCGGACACCGCTTGATAGCGGCAACGGGCCCTTGCCCGGTTTTTTAGAAAGGAGGGCTGGACGTTGAGGACTTCTCTCAAGGAGGACCGTATCCCGCGCATAGCGGTGATGACCATTGCCTCGATGGGCGTGGCTATTATGCTTTTTATCCTTTACTCCCTGGTTCGCGACAGTATCCCCATCCTGGCGCACGTGACCCTTTCTGACCTCCTGTTCGGCACCCACTGGTACCCCACCTATGACCCGCCGGAGTTCGGAATGCTGCCGCTGATAGCCGGTTCGGTCTCGGTCACCCTGATGGCATCTGTGATCTCCCTCCCGGTAAGCCTGGCCCTGGCGGTTTTCCTTTCGGAGATCTGCCCCGCGACTCTCAGGGAGATCCTGAAACCCGTGATAGAGATACTGGGTTTCTTCCCCTCGGTGGTTCTGGGGTTCATCGGCATGGTGATCATCGCCCCCTGGATGGTCATGAACTTCAACATAATGACGGGGCTGAACCTGCTGAACGCCTCGATCCTCATGGGGGTAATGATCATACCCATTGTCACGTCCCTGGCCGAGGACAGCCTTAACTCCGTCCCGAAGGACATACGGGACGCATCCTTCGCCCTGGGCGCCACAAGGCTCGAGACGATAACCAGGAGCGTTATACCCGCCGCGCTTCCCGGACTGATGACGGCATCGCTTCTCGGGGTCATGCGGGCAATAGGGGAGACGATGGTCGTCCTTATGGCCGCCGGCGGGGCGGCAATGATCCCCCGCTCGATAATGGACCCGGTGCGGCCCCTGACTTCGGCCATAGCCGCGGAGATGGGGGAGACGCCCTTCCGCTCCGATCACTACTTTGCCCTGTTCTTCGCGGGGCTTCTGCTGCTTTTCATGACGCTGGCCCTTAACATGACCGCCCTCTGGATAGAGAGCCGCGCGAAGAGGCTGCGCTCATGAGCAGCTTCAGGAAGAAAAAGGACCGGGCAGCCACCATAATGCTCTGGCTCGTCATGGCCCTGACCTGCGGGATGCTGGCCCTTATACTGGCGTTTCTGATCTCGAAGGGATGGAGTGCCCTCAGCTGGGAGTTCCTGACGAAAAAGCCAAGGAGCATGATGACCGCCGGGGGGATCTCCACACCCATAGTGGGGACCCTGCAGCTGGTCCTGGTGGCGATGGGCTTCTCCTTTCCTGTCGGAGTCTTTACGGCAGTCTACCTCGTGGAGTACGCCAGGGACGACTGGTTCACCAGGTCTCTACGGCTGGCCGTGCGCAGCCTGGCGGGAGTCCCGTCGGTGGTCTTCGGGCTTTTCGGGCTTTCATTCTTCGTGATCCTTCTGAAATTCGGCCCGTCGCTTCTCTCGGCGGGGCTCACGCTGGGATGCCTCGCGCTTCCCGTGATCGTCGGGGCTTCCGAGTCGGCACTGCTGGCAGTTCCGAGGGATTACAGGGACGCGTCCTACGCCCTCGGCGCCACCCAGTGGCAGACCATCAGGAAGGTGGTCCTTCCCGCGGCGTTCCCGTCGATCATTACCGGCGCGATCCTCAGCGTGGGAAGGGTAGCCGGGGAGACGGCCCCTATCATTTTCACCGGGGCTGCCTTTTTCGCCCCCAGGTTCGCAAAGAGCATTTTTGACCAGGTGATGGCCCTTCCGTACCACGTCCTGATCCTGGCAACGGCAGGGACGAATATCGAGAAGACCAGGCCCATTCAGTACGGCACTGTCCTGGTGCTGCTCTTCTTTGTCCTGGGAATGACCTTGACGGGTGTTCTGTGGCGGGCAAGGCTGAGGATCCGCCAGAGGGCCCAGCGCTAGGAACGGAAGGTGGTCTGAATGGAAAAAGACAAGTTCTCCGTCCGGGATCTCGACCTGTTCTACGGCTCTAACCATGCCCTGAAGAAGATCAACCTGCAGGTACCGGAAAGGTCGGTAACTGCCCTTATTGGCCCCTCGGGTTGCGGGAAGAGCTCTTTCCTGAGGTGCCTGAACCGGATGAACGACTTCATTCCGGGCTGCAGCGTCACGGGCAGGGTTGAGCTGGACGGCAGCGATATCTACGACGCAGGGACAGACCTGATCCACCTGAGGAGAAGGGTGGGCATGGTCTTCCAGCGCCCGAACCCCTTCCCCATGTCCATTTTCGACAACGTCGCATACGGCCCCAGGCTCCACGGGGACCGCGACCGGAACACCCTCCGGGACATTGTCGAGGAGAGCCTCCGCGTCTCGGCCCTCTGGAACGAGGTGAGGGATATCCTTCACTCACCGGCGCTGGCTCTATCAGGCGGCCAGCAGCAGCGCCTCTGCATCGCCAGGGCAGTTGCGGTCCAGCCTGAGGTGCTTCTGATGGACGAACCCACGTCCGCCCTGGACCCTATGGCCACGGCCCGGATAGAGGAACTCGTCCGGGAATTGAGAACGCGCTACACTGTAGTGATAGTGACCCATAACATGCAGCAGGCGGCCCGCATTTCCGACACTACGGACTTTTTCCTGTCGGGGGAGATGGTGGAGTCGGGCCCGACTCAGCAGATGTTCACATCCCCGAGGGACAAGAGGACCGAGGATTATATAACCGGCCGGTTCGGCTAGAACGGGCAAGGAGTTGAGAGAAATGGCGAACAGCCTTACAGGACGCAAGGAGTTCGATGAAAGTCTTCTCCGCATAGAGCAGAATCTCCTCAAACTGGGATCCCTGGCCGAGGAGGCCATTGCCGGGGCGATCTGGGCGCTGCAGAAGCAGGATGACGCCCTGGCCCTGAAGGTGATCGAGGGTGACGATGTTCTGGACGATCTCACCCAGGAGATAAACGAACAGGCCCTTATGATGATAGCCCGCTTCCAGCCCGTGGCGCTGGACCTCCGTACCATTTCGTCCATACTCCACATGTCCACCGACCTCGAGAGGATCGGGGATCTTGGAAGCGGAGTGGCGAAGGTGGCAAGGAAGATATTCCACGAGCCCCTCATCAAGCCCCTGATCGACATACCCAGAATGGGGGAGAGGATCAGGGAGATGATAGACGCCGCCCTCAAGGCCTTCATGAACAGGGACTGCGCCCTGGCACGGGAAGTCTGTGCCATGGACGACGAGGTGGACGACCTCGACCGGCAGATCTTCAGGGAACTGCTCATGCTGATGATGCAGAACCCCAGGAACATAGAGCAGGCGACCCACCTAATCCTGATATCGAGGAACCTCGAGAGGGCCGGCGACCACGTAACCAATCTGTGCGAACACATCGTCTATATGACCACCGGCACCTTCATAAAGGCCGGCGATTTCAGGAGACCCCATGAAGGGAAGAACGAATAGGCCATGGTAGAGAGGATCCTTCTTGTCGAGGACGAAAAGACCATATCGGAACTGGTCGCTGAGAGCCTCAAAAGAAGGGGCTACCTGGTGGAGACCGCATTTGACGGAGACACGGGGCTTTTCGCGGTCGAGACATCCCTGCCCGACCTGGTGATCCTGGACGTGATGCTTCCGGGAATGGACGGGTGGGAGGTCTGCAGGCGTATCCGCGAGAACCCCGCCACCAGGAAGATCCCGGTTTTGATGCTGACTGCGAGGCGGGAGGAACGCGACCTCCTTGCGGGCTTCGACGTTGGAGCCGACGACTACATGAAGAAACCCTTCTCGGTGAATGAACTGGCCGCCAGGGTCGGATCGCTCCTGAGGAGAGCCGGGGTCAAGTCCCCGGTGGAGAGGGTCATCCGGTCCGGGCGACTTTCCGTCGACCTGGAGAGGGGCGAGGCCTTCCTGGGCGGAACACCACTGGACCTCACCTCCACCGAGTTCAAACTCCTGGAGGTACTGGCGGAGAACAGGGGAAGGATAGTTTCACGGGACACCCTCCTGGCCAGGGTCTGGGGTTATTCGGCGGCCGACACCCGCACGGTGGATATGCACGTCTTCAGACTCAGGAGAAAGATAGAGGAGGACCCGGAGAACCCCGGGATCCTGCTTACCGTCAGGGGACGGGGATTCAGGCTCCAGGAGGAAGGTGAGGCAGATGAGAACCCTTAAAGGGCGCATGACCGACCTGATAGCCACGGTTCTGGTGCTCGCGCTCCTCTCGGGCTGGTTCCTGGTGGGGAACACCGTGGAAGAAAGGATGATATCCCAGGCGAAGGAGAACCTTCTTTCGAGGATAGCCATCCTTGCCGGTGTTATCCAGGATACGGGGATCGAGGGCCTCATAACCAACATAAGCAGGTGGAGCCGCGATGACGGGACCAGGGTGACCCTGGTGGCAATGAACGGAAAGGTCCTTTTCGACAACGAGGCCGACCCGGGGACCATGGACAATCACGCGGGCCGCCCCGAGATAAGGGAGGCCCTTCTCTCGGGAACGGGGATAAATACCCGCTACAGCAGATCCATAGAGGCCGATCAGATCTACGTGGCAAGGCTGGCGGCCGATCCGTCCGGGGAGGGCATAGTGTTGCGGCTTTCTATCTCCCTGGCCGACGTGGGAAGCGCGGTGGGATCCGCCCGCAGAAGGATACTGGCCTCACTTGCCTTTGCCGGTTTTGTCTCTCTCCTGGCCGGACTCTACTTCATAAGGCAGGTTTCCAGGCCCCTGGAGGAACTGACGAGGTCGGCCCTGGAGAGCACCGACGGAACAAGGCTGCGTTTTCCCAGCACCGGCAGCGTGGAGGTGCAGCGGCTGGCGGCAGCCCTCGAGGGTATGTCATCACGCCTTGACGATGCCCTTGCGGCCCTTGAACGGGAGAAGGCCTATCTCCGCTCGCTCCTTGAATCGCTTCCCGCCGGGGTCCTGGTCGTTGACCGGGAGAAAAAGATCCGTTACGCCAATGCCGCCCTGGGGACGCTCCTCCGGGACCTTCCTGAAAAGATGGACGGGGCCCTTTATACCGGGGCCATCAGGAAACCCGAACTTATAGACCTTATCGACAGGGCCTTTACAGGGGATGACCGGCGGGAGTCATTCGTCGTCAGGGAGAAGGCCGAGATCTTCCTGGAAGCCCAGGCCGTCTCCATTGCCGACGGAGTTCTGGTCGTCGTCCACGACATGACCGAAAGGCACCGCCTTGAGGAGACGAGGAGGACCTTTATAGCCGATGCCGGGCACGAATTCCAGACTCCGCTGACATCGATCCGCGCCGCGGCGGAACTTCTGCTTGACGATGCCGCCCCTGACCCGGAGAAGACAAGGGATATGGCCCGGAAGATAGTCCTTCAGCAGGAGCGGATGACAGCACTGGTGGATGACCTCCTTCTGCTGTCAAGGCTCGAGTCGGACATCACCCCCGAGCCGGGGGAACCGCTGGATCTTAAAGAGATGATCGAAGATGTTGTTCACTACCAGAAAGAAACGCCCCAGGCGGCGTACATCGCCTGGGAGACGGAACTTCCTGACGGGGGGGCGCCCTTCAACGGAAGAGCCGGAGAGATCGGCCGGGCCCTGGGGAACCTTGTGGACAATGCCGTGAAGTACACCCGGAAACGCTTCGGGGAAAGCCCGGGCGGGGTTATCAGGGTATCCATTGAAGGACAGGACAAGGGCTGGAAGATCCTTGTGAGTGACAACGGCACCGGCATAGACGAAAAGATCAGGGAGACGGTATTCGAGCGTTTCAAGCGGGGCGAGACAAGCCGCTACCGTGAAGGGGTTTCCCCCGGCGGCTACGGGCTGGGCCTTGCGATAGCCCGCAGGATAATCGAATCACACGGCGGCAGCATCGAAGCCCTGGACAGCAGCGAAGGCGCCCTGATATCAGTATTTTTACCCTTTAAGGGCTGAAGTGTCTTTGTTGTATACTATTATTGCTTTTTCTGTAATTGTATATATAATACCCGGGTTGGCATAAAACCACCCGGAAAAGGCATTTTGGGTGGGATATCCCCTTTTGGAGGTAACATATTGATCCGAAAACTCCTGAGGGACATCGCCTTGTCGCTTTTTACGGTGTGTGCGGTTGCAACTGTCGTGTGCATCTGCTTTGGGGAGCACCTGGCGGGGTCACCTCTCCACGCTGCCTCAAGACCTGGACAGGTCTTGAGTTTTTCCAGCGAGATACTCGATATTGACGGTTCCGTGAACAAGGCTTTCAACGAATGGACCAGGGTCCGAATGATACTTGAAAAGGTTTCGGAGCTTGACGACACGGTTGTCGCGGTTCTCAGGGAAATGGACCTTCAGCCCGAGGACCTGGTGGATTGGCATTTTGAAGATCCTGATTCAAACCTGCGGAGGCTATGGAAAATGGAGGCCTCCGATCAGAAGAACGCCTCGGTCATCGCCCTTTACATCCTTCATCAGAACCGCTCCCTGGGACCTGAGATAGCCTGGCGGCAGGCGGTTTCCTTCGTCCACTACAGCAGGAAATACGAGGTTCCTCTCACCCTTGCGGTGGCGGTTGCCAACACCGAAAGCCACTTCGACCCCGACGCTCTCAGTTCATACGGCGCAGCAGGGGTCATGCAGGTGGTCTGGAGGGTGCACTCACACCTTCTGAAAGCCCATGCCGGCCTTGAAACCGAAGATGACCTGCACGATCCCGAAAAGGGGATCGCCGCGGGAACAATTCTGCTTTCAAGGTACATCAAGGAATACGGCAGTACTGAAAAAGCCCTGGGAAGGTACTACGGGGGACCCGTTAACAGGTATTGGCCCAAGGTAGCAAGGAACATGGACCGGGTGGTCCGTTACGGAATCGATCCCGAAATTTGATAATATTGTCCACCAGGTTTTCCACATTTTGTGGATGCTTGTCTTGAAAAAACCTCATAACCACCCCTTTTTCCTGAAAAAGGCGAGCATCCACAGGGCAGTTGCCACCATGACCCCGAGCACGGCCGGATAGGCCCATTTCCACTCAAGTTCCGGCATGAAGACGAAGTTCATCCCGTAAACCCCGGCAATGAACGTCAGGGGTATGAAAATGGTCGCTATTATGGTGAGGACCTTCATTACCTCGTTCATCCTGTTGCTCACGCTGGAAAGGTAGATATCAAGCATGCCGGCCAGAATATCGCGGATGGTCTCAATCCCGTCGATTACCTGGATGACGTGGTCATAAAGATCCCTCATGTAGACCGCTGTGGCGCTTCCGGCAAACCTGCCGCCCCTTTCAAGGCTCGAAACGGCATCCCTCAGAGGCCACGCCGCCTTCCTGAGAAAGATCATCTCCCTTCTCAGTTCGTGGATCTTCGCCGAGGTCTCCGTCGCCGGCCCGTCCAGAAGTTCTCCCTCTATGGCTTCAACCTGGTCGCCGATCTTCTCTATCAGCAGGAAATAGCCGTCCACAATGGCATCCAGAAGAGAATATGTCAGGTAGTCCGCACCCTGCCTCCTCAGCCTTCCCTTTCCCTGCCTGAGTCTCTGGCGGACCGGTTCGAAGAGGTCTCCGGGGCGCTCCTGAAATGTTATCAGCAGGTTCTCGAAAAGAACAAAACTTACCTGCTCAACCTCGATCTGGCCGTTCTCCTCGTCCCAGGTTACCATCTTCACCACTATGTACTGGTAGTCACCGTAATCCTCTGTTTTTGCCCTCTGGCCGGTGTTGCAGATGTCCTCGAGGACGAGCGGGTGGATCCCGAACTTTTCCGCTGCCTCCGCCAGAAAGGGAGCATCATGAAGCCCGGTGATATCTATCCAGGCCGTCTCTCCTTCACAGGGGATTTCGGGCAGTTCCCCCGGGGATGGCACCTTCCGCTCGGAGAAGGTCGACCCGGAGAAGGTCATCAGGGTCATTTCAGGCTTACCGGCCTTCTCTCCTTCCTGAACGGCTTCCCTGGGGGGGATGCTCATCCTGAGGTGCCTGCTGATCCTCTTTTTCCGGTTTCTTGACATGGCGAAACACCCGCCTTCAGAGAGCCGTTATTTTTTGAACTCTGCCACCACTACTGTATGGTCCGAGGGTTTTTCCCAGGACCTGGGTCCCCTGTCGCTGTAGCTGTCCAGGGACTTTTCAGCCATTGAAGGGGTGGCAAGGATGTGGTCGATACGCCAACCGATGTTCCTCTCCAGGGCGTCCTTGACGCGGTAGTCCCAGAAGGAGAACTCCCCCTCTCCTGGCCGGTGTTTTCTGAAAACGTCCACGAGCCCTGCCGAACAGAGGTGCCGGAAAGCCTTCTTCACGTCCTCGTGGAAGCATACGTGGTCACGCTTGTTGCCCGGGTTTGTCACGTCGATGTCCGTCGGTGCGACGTTTAGATCCCCGACCAGCACAAGATCCTTCCCAGGGACACCCTTTGAGCTGAGAAGCGATCCAAGCCTTTCAAAGAACCTGAGTTTCATGGGGTAATCGGGGTGTTCTATGGACTTGCCCTGGGGAACGTAGGCGTTGACGACAGTCAACGGTCCGAAGCGGCACCAGGCTACGCGGGTATTTCCCGTGGGCTCTTCCCCGTCACCGAGCCCGTAGCCGTATTCATCGGGGGGCGCAGCGGATGCCACGGCCACACCGTTGTAGGACTTTTCGCCGCTGAAGATCACGTGGTAGCCCAGGTTCTCGAAGAAGGAAACCGGGAAAGAAGGGTCCTCCACCTTTGTCTCCTGGAGACAGAGACAGTCCACTTTGTTATCATGTATCCAGCGCTCCAGTACAGGAAGACGGCTTCTTACCGAATTTACATTGAAAGTAGCTATCCTGAAATTGCCCAGGGGGAACACCTCCCGTCTTTTTTTCTCTCACTATTCTAACTCTCAAACCCCGGGTAAACATATTCCATAGGGGGTTCCCGTGGATCCAGCCAGAAAGAATATGCATTGGGTTATGTTACTCTCGGCGATACTTGCCGGAGGAACAATAGGTATCAGGTACTTTTCCGGGGAAGGGTGGATAGATTCCCTCTTCTACACAATAGTGACCCTCTCGACTGTGGGGTATGGTGCCCCTCCAGGCCTTTCCCCAGGGGGGAAAGTGTTCGTAATAATTCTCATAATAATTGGCATCAGCGTAGCCGGTCTTGCAATTGGGGAGATCAGCCGGTTTTTTGTGGTCGAAAAAATGCTATCCGCTATGGGGAAAAGGAGGGACAGCCGGGTGAAGGACCTGAAGGACCACTGGATCCTGGTCGGCCTGGGGAGGGTGGGCATGGAGGTAGCCCGGCACCTGGACAGTGACGGGATACCCTTCATGGCGCTGGAGGTTGCCGACAGGAAGGTAGCAATGGCAAGGGAAAAGGGGTGGCTCGTTCAGCAGGGTGACGTCCGCCAGGAAGAATCCCTCGAAAATGCCGGGATCAAAAAAGCCCGGGGGCTGATACTTACCCTTTCCGATGATTCTGATAACGTTTACGCGACACTTACAGCCAAGGCGCTCAACCCAGGTATCCGCGTAATAGCCAGGGCGAACGACCCCCAGTCAGCGAAGCTGCTTCTCAGGGCCGGGGCGGAAAGGGCAATGAACCTTGCCGACGCCGAGGCTGCCGCTATCGCAAGGGCTTCGGTTAACCCTGCGGTTGCTGACTTCCTGGAGATGGTGAACATATCCAGGGACCTGGGCCTCAATTTCAGCGCGGTCGTGGTCAACCCGGATAGCAGCGTGGCAGGGATGACCCTGGCCGAAGCGCCGCTGCGTTTCGAGTACAACGCCATGGTAATAGCCATAAAAAAAGAGGGGGGATCAATGATCTACAACCCCCCCGGGACCGAGGTCCTTGAAGGCGGCGACGAACTTATCCTTTTTGCAGAGATGTCCAAAATGGAGGAGTTGCGTTCGCTCCTCTGCAAGTCCGGCGAGTGCTGAGGCAAAAACCGGACAAAAGGCCAAACCTTCTCACCACAGAGGGCACAGAGGGCACAGAGAAGAACTAATATTTTGGAAAAACCTGATTCGTGGATCGAAAAACCAGGAAAGCGAGGCAACAGGAGGCTTCAGGAGACAGGAAAGGCAAAAACCTGACCCAGGCCGCCTGGTATTTCACCACATAAAAGATTCTCTCTGTACGCTCCTCTACCCCTGGCTGGCGGTACGCCAGCGTAGGGCAGAGCGTCTGTGTTCTCTGTGGTGCAAAGAACTGTAACTTGTGATCCGTAACTCGTGACTCGTGACTGGAAAATTCAAAACCAGATTCCTCATCCGCCGGCTGGCGGATTCGGAATGACAGGTCAAATGCGTGAACGGTCAAAGATCAACGGAAAAGGCAAGAGAAATCAACAATCCAGCCCCTGCCTGTTTTTAACCATAAAGAGGTTTGATTTTCTTTCTATTGCCCTTCTCTGTGTTCTCTGTGGTGAAAAGAACTGTAACTTGTGATCCGTAACTCGTGACTCGTGACTGGAAAATTCAAAACCAGATTCCTCATCCGCCGGCTGGCGGATTCGGAATGACAGGTCAAATGCGTGAACGGTCAAAGGTCAACGGAAAAGGCAAGAGAAATCAACAATCCAGCCCCTGCCTGTTTTTAACCATAAAGAGGTTTGATTTTCTTTCTCTTGCCCTTCTCTGTGTTCTCTGTAGTGCAAAGAACTGTAACTTGTGATCCGTAACTCGTGACTCGTGACTGGAAAATTCAAAACCAGATTCCTCATCCGCCGGCTGGCGGATTCGGAATGACAGGTCAAATGCGTGAACGGTCAAAGGTCAACGGAAAAGGCAAGAGAAATCAACAATCCAGCCCCTGCCTGTTTTTAACCATAAAGAGGTTTGATTTTCTTTCTATTGCCCTTCTCTGTGTTCTTTGTGGTGAAAAGAACTGTAACTTGTGATCCGTAACTCGTGACTCGTGACTGGAAAATTCAAAACCAGATTCCTCATCCGCCAGCTGGCGGATTCGGAATGACAGGTCAAATGCGTGAACGGTCAAAGGTCAACGGAAAAGGCAAGAGAAATCAACAATCCAGCCCCTGCCTGTTTTTAACCATAAAGAGGTTTGATTTTCTTTCTCTTGCCCTTCTCTGTGTTCTCTGTGGTGAAAAGTTTTGGTTTTGCCTTTCCCTCTCACTTCTTACTTCTCACGCTTTTCCGATTCACGATTCACGATTCACAATTTACGAGTTACGAGTCACTAATCTATCGAATACTGTATCGTCACTACCGCTTTTACCGCCTTCTCGATTGTCGTGGTATCGTACCTGCCCCAGTCCTCCACGTCGGTTGAGAAAAGGGGCGTTATCTGGAATACCCCCTGGCTCGCCGCCCTCAGCGGGCCGACCTTACCCCCGCTGTTGACGGCAAGCTGTTCTGCCCTCTGCCGGGCGTTCAGCGTTGCTTCCCCCAAAAGCTGTATCTTCATGTCCTCTATTCCCGAGTAGTAGTACTCCGGGGAGAACGAGAAGAACTCCACTCCCTCGCGAATGAGGGTAGTGGATTCCCCCGAAAGGGAGGATACCAGGTCGACCTCCCGGGAATTTATCGTGACGGTCTGTCCAAGTACGTATTGTTCGATTTCGTTAGTGTCGTAACCCTGGGGGGTCTTTCTGTACTGGATAGATGTGGTGACCGCCGACACATCGACCCCTTCCCGGGGGATACCTTTCAGGGCCAGAAAATCCAGCACCTTCCTGAGGTCCGTTTCCAGCCTGGAGTAGGCCTTGACAAGTTCGGGATCCCTAGCGACAAAACGTCCGCTCCATACCGCTATGTCGGACCTTACCTCCTTCTGGGCATACCCTTTCACCATTATTGTCTGGTTTGCCAGCTTCACGCTCTTTACCGTGTCCGAAACAAGCCAGGCAGAGAGAACCATCCCCGCCGCAAGGGCTATCCCAAGCAAAGCCAGCCCCCAGTTTGCAGACCTTCTGTCACAGTCCGGCATATATACCACTCCCCGATCCCGGATATTCAGCGGGGCTTCCCGCCGAACCTCTTCCTGTACAAAGCCATCAGCCTGGCAAGGTTTTCTGCCACATCATCCCTTGACACCACGTGCTTTACACGGTCAAGACAGGCATCGACCTCGGTTCTTTCAGGGGTCACAGGGCCAGCGCCTTTTTTCGGCTTCCGGTCCGGCTGTTTTCGGCGGACCTTCCCCACCTGTACCCTTACCCCGGATACATCCAGTCCCCAGCCTTCCCTTACCGCCGTTGTGATATCGCCGCCCCTCATGGATATCTCATGGGAAAAAATGGACCTTGAGACTACCACCGTAAGTACCCCGTCGATGATCGATCCGGGGGAACTGTTGTCCCCCAGCCTGGGCCCGACAACCTCCGGCCAGCGGGAACACAGGTCGGCCATCAGGAGCATCCTTGACTGGTCAGTTGACAGGGAGGAAAGAAGGAGAGAACCGACCGTGGCAACACCCTGGTTCTTTCGTCTTCTACTCCTTGCGGGCATTTTCCATCCCCCTCCGGTTTTGCTCGATGAAGACCTCCAGCAGCATTATATCCGCCGGGGTCACTCCCGATATTCTTCCCGCCTGGCCCAGTGTCCTGGGGCGAACGGCGGCCAGTTTCTGCCGGCTCTCGTTCAGCAACCCCCTTATGGAACCGTAGTCGATACCATCGGGGATCTTCACCTGCTCCATCCTTTTCATTCTTTCTACCTGGGAGATCTGCCTGGCAATGTATCCTTCGTATTTTATCTCTATTTCTACCCGTTCCCTCACTTCAGCGTCGGGTTCCTGCCCGGGAGGGGCGGCCCTGGCCACCATCTCCCAGGTGACACCCGGCCTCTTCAGGAGTTCCGCGGCCGTAACACCCGGCTCTGCCGTTCCTGCTTCCGGCCCCGACAGGATGTTCCCTATGGCTTCAGGGTCCCGGAGCCTGGTTTTCTTGAGCCTGTCAATCTCCTTTTCGAGCGCTTTCCATCTTCCCTGGAGGATGCGCCATCTTTCGTCATCCAGGAGGCCGAGCTCCCTCCCCAATGGAGAAAACCGGTGGTCGGCGTTGTCGTGCCTCAAAAGAAGCCGGTACTCGCAGCGGCTTGTAAGCATCCGGTAGGGTTCTTCGGTCCCCCGGGTGACAAGGTCGTCCACCAGTACCCCCATGTACCCCCGGGACCTTTCTATCACAAGAGGTTCCTCCCCCTTGACGGAAAGGGCAGCGTTTATACCCGCGAGGATCCCCTGGGAAGCGGCTTCTTCGTACCCGGAGGTCCCATTGATCTGGCCCGCGCAGAAGAGGCCCCTTATATTTTTCGCTTCCAGCCAGGGTTCAAGCTGGGTGGGCGGAACGAAGTCGTATTCTATTGCGTAGCCCGGCCGCATGATCCTCGCATTCCGGCATCCGGGAAGGGAGCGGACCATTCGGACCTGGGAATCGAAGGGAAGGCTGGTGGTGAAGTTCTGCATGTAGATCTCCACGGAGTCACGGGCTACCGGCTCGAGGAAAACAAGATGGCTCTCCTTGTCCGGGAAACGGACGACCCTGTCCTCAATGGAGGGGCAGTAGCGGGGCCCTCTTCCTTCTATGGCCCCTGTGAAGAGGGGAGACCTGTCCAGGGAACTTCTGATGACCTCGTGGGTTTCGTTATTGGTGCGCGTAAGGAAGCAGGCAAATCCACTGAATGTCTTCGGGGTGCCCCAGTGGCTGAAACAGTAGGGTTCGGGGGCGCTCTCCTGCCTCTCGAGGGCTTCCCAGTCGACAGTACCGGCGTGTATACGGGGCGTGGTCCCCGTCTTGAGCCTTCCTACCTGCAGTCCCGCCTCACGGAGGCTTTTTCCCAGGGCAGGGGCCGGCACCTGACCCAGCGGTCCGGAAGGAAAGGAGGTCAACCCTATATGCACTTTCCCACCCAGGAACGTGCCCGTGGCAAGGATGACCCTGCCAGCCTCGTATATGGTCCCTATCCCTGTCCTTACGCCTCTGACCCTGCCGTTTTCGATCCATATATCCGTCACCTGGTCCTGCATAACGCACAAGCCGGGCTGCATATCACAGGCACGGCGGTACCACAGATGATAGTCCCTGAGATCGCACTGGGCCCTCAGGGTTCTGACCGCTGCGCCTTTTGACGTGTTAAGCATCCTTATATGGATCGTTGAGCCGTCGGCGGCCGCTGCCTGTTCCCCCCCAAGCGCGTCGATCTCCCTGGTAAGGTGCCCTTTTGCGGGGCCGCCGATGGACGGGTTGCAGGGCATCATTGCGGTGTTGTCCAGAAGCAGGTTCAGAAGAAGGGTCTTTGCCCCCATTCGGGAAGAGGCCAATGCCGCTTCACAGCCTGCGTGCCCCCCGCCGATCACTATTACGTCAAAAACATTTTCCTCCAATCCTTTCTCCCCCCGAGCCATTTTCATCTTTCCTCTATTCGGCCGGCATTTACAGACCAGGTCTTGCCGGGCCATTCCGGCGTGCAGGCTTCCGCTGTGGTGGCAAAGACCTGCCACCCCGTTTTGAGAAGCACCGAGATGAGTTTTTCCCTTCCTTCATGATCCAGTTCGGCCATAACTTCGTCCAGCAGAAGCACCGGCTTCCTTCTCATCTTTCTCTCCACCGCCCACCCCGAGGAAAGAAGGAGCGATACGGCCACTCGTCTCCTGTATCCCCTGCTGAAGCACCTGACAACCTCCCTTTCCCCGTAACGGATGACAAGGTCATCTCTCTGCGGACCAACAGGACATACCCCGGTAGCTCTTTCCTGGTTCTGAAAAGCCTTAAGGGACTCCCAGAAATCCAGGTGCAGGTCCTCAAACCCCCTGCTTCCCCTTTTCAGTTCCACGGTTATCCCGGGAGGCATCAGACCTCCCGCCTCCGAAAGGCCGTTGCGGATAAGGTCCGCCGCGGCGAGCCGGCATGCCCAGATCCAGGCCGCAAGGGGGGCCAGCACTTTTGCGGTTGCAGCAAGATTTTTCCCCTGCCTTAGAGCCGCGTTCCTCTGCCTCAGGGCCCGCCCGTATTCATGGAGCCTGAGCGCATAGACCGGGAAGAGAAGGGCGCAGAGCCGGTCCAGAAGCCTTCTTCTTGTCGCCGGGGATCCCTCGACGAGAGAGAGGTCGTTGGGAAGGAATATCAGCGATGGGACAAGGGGGCGCAGCTGGGAGGACTGTATCGACGATCCACCCTTTTTTGTGATGACGCGTGAGCCGATCCCTGCCTTGACCTCCAGTTCCTCCTCGCCCGTAAACCACGCGGCGAGGAATGTTCCCCTCCCGGGATCCGACCAGCTTTTCAGGTCGAGGACCCTTTCTCCCTTGAGGGATCCCCAACCCGTAAGAACGTGGAAGGCCTCCAGGATGTTGGTCTTTCCCGAACCGTTCGGCCCCAGAAGCAGATGAAGCCCCTCCGCCCATTCCAGGCGACGGGGCTTCAGGTTTCTGAATCCTTCCCATTGAGTAAGGGTTATCTTCATTGCGTCTCTTCCGTGGTCTCCTCCTCGGGAAGGGTTATTGGCATCAGAATGTACATGAAACTGTCTTCCCTGGGCTTGGAAAGGGTCATCTGCCCGTTAGGGCCGTTGAAGGAGAGGTGGGCCACTGATCCATGAAGAGCCCTCAAACCCTCAAGAAGGTATCTGACGTTAAAGGCTATTTTCAGTGGTTCCCCATCACATTCTCCCGGGATCTCCTCGAAGGCCTCCCCCACCTCGGGGGCCTTGGCCTGGATCTTGAGGGACCCTCCCGGAGAGATCATGAAAACCACCATTCTGCTGAAGTCCCTTACAATAACTTCCGCCCTTTCCAGCGTCTCTATGAATAACTCCCTGTCTATCGTAAGCCAGGATGTCCGGTCAGAGGAAAGGACCTTTTCATAGGGGGGGAAACGGGACTCAACCCTTCTTACTGAAAATTCCATATTTTCTGTCAGGAAGTAAACCTGGGCATCGTCCTTCAATACCCTGATCTCTTCATTGGTCTCCACGACAGATATGGCCCTCTGAAGTTCCCTCAGACCGGCCAGGGGCAGAAGAACCTGGTCCGGTTCACCTTCCACTGTGACACTTCCCTGTGACATTGATAGTCTTCTTCCATCAGTGGAAACTATCCTGACCCTTTCTTCTTCATCTGTCTGGATCAGGCCGGCGCTTAGATACTGCGGAAACTCCTCTCCGGGAGATCCCGAAAAGGTCCCCTCATCCAGAAACCTCCTGAGATCTCCGCAGGATACCCTGAAAAAGGGCTGGGCATTCCTGGAGGAAGGGAGTTTTGGAAATTCCGATACCGGGTAGGTTGAAAAGGTGTATATGCTGTTCCCGGATATTACCGTTGCCTTTCCTTTTTCCACTTCGATGGTAAATGACTCGCCGGGAGCCTTCTTGAAAAATTCCCCGATTATTTTTACGGGGAAGATGGCACTCCCTGCAGTTGATACCTCCACACCGTCAGCCACACAATTGATGGAAGTCTTGAGATCGGTGGCCTTAAGAAAGACACCCTCATCGGAGGCCTCACATTTTACCCCCGAAAGAACGGAAATAGTGCTTCTGTGCCCCGCGCTTCTTTCTGTCATATTCCAGCTTTTCAAAAACTTCGCTTTATCCACAAGGAGCTTCAAGACCGTATCACTCCCTTCTTTTTATCTCTTATATAGGAAAAAAAGAAGTAAATCTAGTAGTAACGGTGTAATTTCTGTGGAAAACCCTGTTTTACCCTTAAACTGTTGCCTTTTTATTGTGCATTACCCTTGAAAAAATTGCGGGGATCTTTCCACAAGTCCATACCTGGGGTAAAAGTGACGGGTACGTTTGTGGAAAGACCGGTACAGATTCACACCAGTATCACAACTTCTCCCTTATGTTCTCCACAATCTGTTTTATCCGGGAATCCTTCCTGCATGATTCCTCTATTTTCTTGCATGCGTGTATGACCGTTGTGTGATCCTTCCGGTTGAACGCGTAACCGATCTGCTGAAGGGTCGTGCCCGTCAGTTCCCGGCTGAGGAACATGGCCACCTGTCTTGCAGAGGCTATTTCCGAGGTCCTCTTGTTCCCCGACAGGGATGATACCGGTATTCCGAAAGATTCTGCGGTAGCCTGCTGGATAAGTTCTATGGTTATCTGCCCCCTTGACGACCTGCGAATAAGATCTTTGAGCCACCTGGATGAGTTTTCCACCGTAACTGATTCGTTGTTGAGGTCGGCAAAGAACATTACGCTGTTCAGGGAGCCTTCAAGTTCCCTTATATTGCTCGGTATGTTCTGGGCCAGAAAATCGATCACGTCGTCGGGAACGAAGTAATTTTTGAGTGCAGCCTTCTTCTTGAGGATCGCGATACGCGTTTCAAGGTCGGGAGGCTGAATGTCGGTGACGAGACCCCATTCAAAGCGGCTTACGAGACGCTCCTCTATGTTGTGTATGTCCTTAGGCGGTTTGTCGGAGGTAAGCACTATCTGCTTCTTGGCGTCGTGGAGGCTGTTGAAGGTATGAAAGAATTCCTCCTGGGTGCTCTCCTTGTTGGCCAGGAAGTGGATGTCGTCGATCAGAAGTACATCGACGCTCCGGTATTTCAGCTTGAACTCATGGGTCTTGTTGTTCTGTATGGACATGATGAATTCGTTTATGAACTTCTCGGAACTGATGTAGGCTATCTTTGTCCCCTCGTTGTGCCTGGTAACGAAGTTGCCTATGGCGTGAAGGAGGTGGGTCTTGCCCAGTCCGACGCCGCCCCAGAAGAAAAGGGGGTTATATGCCACTCCGGGGGACTCGGCCACCGCAAGGCTGGCGGCGTGGGCCAGCCTGTTCGATTTCCCCACCACGAAGGAATCGAACTGGTAGTCAGGGTTCAAACCGTTCTTCGGGCGCTCGGCCTCCCTGGAGATGCGTTCCGCCCGGCGGATCTCCTCTTTCTTGGCTCCCCCCCCGACCTCGATCACTATCCTGTCGGCAAGACCCTGCTGGGAAGTCAGGCCGGTAAGCTTCTCAATGAACCTGGACTGGATCTGTTCCCGTACGAAAACGTTGGGAACGTCAAGGGTCAAAACCCCGTTCTCCAGCGAGACGGGAAGGCATGTCTTGAGCCAGATATCCGCGGCCCCTTTGGGAAGGTTGTCCTCGGCTATTTCCAGGATCTTTTTCCAGACCATCGAAGTCTTGTCTTCCAAGGGGGTTCACCTCTGCAGTTATCGATAATTGCGGAATCAATGGTACCATATTTAATCCACAAATATTATCCACATATCCACATAATGCTTCCGGCTTTCTTTAAAACGGGAAAACCTCGTCAACGACCGGCAATTTTGCCTATAACATAAAAGCGCGAACAATTTGACCAAAGGTAACGAAGCCTGTTTTTCCTGATAATTTAGTTATTCGCATTTCTATTCACATCGGCCGTGGATTACTTGGCCTATAATCATTGTGGTACTTTGCGAGAAAGGACAGCTTCAATATACAGGAAAAGGCGGGGAAAAGATGAGTCGTGCCGGAATACACATTATCAGCCATACAGATCTCGACGGGGTGGTCTCAGCGGCCGTAGCATGGGCCTTTCACCGCCCCCTGATGGATCCCGTGAGGGTAAGCCTTACCGGTTACGGGGAACTGGACTTTCTGGTCCTCGATTCCATATCCAGGGGTGAACCCTTTATTGTGCTGGACCTGTTCTGCCAGAAGGACAAGACGGTGGACGAGATAGACCGTCTGGCCCAGCCCGGTGACGAACCCCTGTTTTTTGATCACCACCAGAGCACCCTTGAAAGATACGGAAGCAGGCCATGGGTCTTTGTCGATACAAGCTTCTGCGCGGCCATGGTCTACTACAGGTGGCTTAAGGAAAGGTCCGGAGATGCCGGGGGGTTGAAGAGGATCTCGGCCCTGGAGGGAATAGTTAAGGTCGCCAACGACCGCGACCTCTGGCTGAACAGGATCCCCGAAAGCCGTCTCTGGCAGGCCATGATAACACTTTGCGGCCCCTGGTCGGTTTTGATGAGGATCGCCGGGAACCCTTCCCCGAAACTCAGCCGCGAGGAGTTCTCCGCCGCCTCCTCTTTCGTGAAGGACCAGGAGGAGAGGTTCAGGACGGCCCTTGAAAAGGCGTCCCGTTCGGGCGATGACCTTTTGTTCGTCGGTCCGGGATCCCTTGAGTTCGGCGACGTATCCGACTTCTGCGGACTTGTCCTCGACAGGATGGAATCACCCCCGAGGGTGGCCGCTGTTCTCAGCAGGAGGCCGGCCGGTGACTGGAACGTCTCATTAAGGAGCAGGGAAGGTTTTGCCGGAAGGGTCACCGGTCTTCTCCGGGACGGCAAGAAGATAAGGGGGGGAGGTCACGACGACTCTGCAGCCCTTTATTTCCCCCCCGGCTACAGGCCCGAGGATATTCGTGATTCGCTGGTTTCGGCAGTTCGATCAGCCCTTGAATCCGATGAGCCTGCTGGCATTTCCCTCGGAGATCTGCTCAGGCAGGCCATGGAGGACAAGTAGCAGGGTCGGGAAAACCGGCAAATGAAGCGCTGGAGGTGGGAAAGTTGTCATTTCGTGTGGCGATCCTTTACGCCTCGGTAGGTACGGGTCACAGGACTGCTGCCCTGGCTCTTGAGAAATGGTTCCGGCTGGAACTGCAGGAACCGGAGATCCTCTGCATCGACACTCTCTCGTTCTCCTCGCCGATAGTAAGAGGGGTCTACACCAGGTCCTACCTGGAGATGGTAAGGCACATGCCTCACCTGTGGGGGTATTTTTACGACAGCACCGATGACCTGTCCACACGGAACGGAGTAATAGCGACACTCGGAGAACTTACGGAGAAGATCAACCTGCTCAAATTGAAAAAAATCCTGGGAGCCTTTTCACCTGATGTCATTATTTTCACTCACTTCTTTGGAGCAAACGCCGTAGCCGAAGCATTCGCCCCTGCTATTCCGGTCTGCTACGTAAACACCGATTTCCTCAGCCATGTATTCCACCGTAATCCAGCCTTTTCTGCATGGTTCGTATCGAGCGAAGAGACCCTCTCCCAATATCTTGCAGACGGCCTTCCCGGCGAAAGGGTCTTCCTGACAGGCATTCCCGTCGACCCGGTCTACTCTTCACCTCCGTCAAGGCGTGAAGCACGGTTGAGGCTTGACCTGGACCTGTATGAAAAGACCGCCCTGGTAATGGGGGGAGGCATCGGGGTCGGCCCCATGGAAGAAGTGGTCGTGTCGCTTCATGAAGGGGGGTTCGGGGTCGATGTCATCTGCGGTACCAACGACAACGCAAGGGGATCTCTTGAAGACAGGTTCCCGGAAGGAACAGGAATAAGGGTACATGGCTTCGTGGACGATATGCCCTGCCGCTTTGCCGCTGCGGATATCGTCTTTATGAAACCCGGAGGGTTATCTTCCTCGGAAGCGCTATGCATCGGAACACCCATTGTCATTACCGACCCCATACCCGGCCAGGAACAGAGGAACAGCGATTATCTCCTTGACCGGGGGGCCGCAAGGGCCCTTTTTGATTACCGTCTTGCCGCCGACAAGGCACGGAGGCTTCTTTCATCGAAAAAGGAAACGGCCCGGATGCTGCGGGCCGCTAAAAGGACTGCAATGCCCCTGGCAGGGAAAGAGATCGCGCACATTGTCAGGGGGCTTAAAGGTCAGTAAAAAACAATTCTTTTATGCACTTATTTCCGAACCTTTAACAAGGGATAAAGGAGAGATGGTCTATAATCTTCCCTATATGATCTCGATTATCAAAAGGGAGTGAGCCTTTTGTCCATTTACCTGAATAACGGTGCTACGACATGGCCAAAGCCTGCGTGTGTTTCCGAGGCCATCAGCAGTTTTATCCTGGGAAGGGGTGCGAACCTGGCAAGGGGGTCCTCGTCGGGTCGCGACATCGATACCCTGGACATGGTCACTTCGGCGCGCCAGGATATCGCCTCTTTTTTCAGGGGGTATCGGAAACGCGACCCCCGTTATGTCACCTTCACAGGCAACGTCACCGAATCGCTGAACGTGGTGCTGAAGGGCTTCCTTCGGCCCGGGATGCATGCCTTGACGACCAGCATGGAGCATAACTCGGTGATCCGGCCCCTGCGTCGCCTCGAGGGGCAAGGGGTGAAGGTCTCTGTCCTGGAGTGCGACTCCATGGGTTTCCTGGATCCCGAACTGCTCCATTCATTCCTGCACAGGGAAAAGGCAGACCTTTTTGTCTTTTCCCACGCCAGCAACGTGTGCGGTTCCATCCAGCCCCTGGAGGACCTGGCGGCGATCTGCACAAGGGCCGGTGTCCCTTGCGTCCTGGATTCTGCCCAGACAGCGGGAGTGCTTGAAATTGACGTGGAAGGGCTCGGGCTTTCTGCCTGCTGCTTCACAGGGCACAAGGGACTGATGGGCCCCCAGGGTATCGGCGGCATCGTCTGGGAGCCCGGGTTCGCCTCAAGGGTCTTGCCTTTTGTCGAAGGCGGGACCGGGAGTTTCTCCGACGACGAGCACCAGCCCGAAATACTTCCAGACCGTTTCGAGGCCGGGACGCCGAACCTTCCGGGCATTGCGGGGCTTTCCGCCTCACTGGGCTGGATAGTCGAGACAGGCGTTGAGGCAATTTCCGAACGGGAGAAAAAACTCGGCAAGAGGCTCCTTGAAGGCATCCGGACAGTGCCGGGACTTGAGATCTTCGGGTCGGTAATGGACAGGGACAGGCTTGCCGTATTTGCAATGAACATCGACAGTATGGACAACGGGACGGCAGCTTTTGAACTCTCGGAAAGGTGGGGGATCGAGACCAGGCCCGGTCTGCACTGCTCCCCCCTGGGGCACAGGACCCTGGGGACATTCCCTGGGGGCGCCCTTCGCGTAAGCATAGGGTTCTTCAACACCGAGCAGGAGATAGACGTGGCCGTTGAGGCCCTTGGCATCCTTGCAGCGGAAAAAGCGGTTCATTAAACCGGCAAGGTTTTTTAAAAGGAACGAAGTCGTGTATCATCAAAGGAAGAATTATTTCGGAGGTGTTGCCAATGCAGCTTGATCCCCAGGTCTCTGACGTTCTGCTTGCCGCACGTTTCCTCAGGGGGAAGGTGCGTCATACCCCCACGGAGAGATCCGACGCCCTGAGCAGGCTTTCGGGCGCGGATGTGTTCCTCAAGTGGGAGAACCAGCAGATATGCGGTTCATTCAAGGTAAGGGGCGCCCTTAACAAGATGTTCAGCCTGTCCGAAAAGGAGAGGGCAAAGGGCGTCGTCACGGCTTCCAGCGGAAATCACGCCCAGGGTATAGCCATGGCGACGAGATCCCTTTCCACCAAAGCAGTTATCTGTGTTCCAGGCGTCTGTCCCCAGACAAAACGGGAGGCGATCACGAGGCTTGGCGGTGATTTTGTCGAGCTGAGGGTGATCGGTCATCTGTACGATGACGCCGAGGATGAGGCCCACAGGCTTCAGAAGGAAGACGGAATGACCTACGTCTCCTCCTACGAGGACCACTTCATCATGAGTGGTGCCGGTACACTGGGACTCGAGATGATGATGGACGAGCCGGAGATTGACATGGTTATTTCTCCCGCCGGAGGCGGAGGGCTCCTGAACGGTGTCGCAATAGCGGTAAAGGCGTTGAGGCCTGATGCCGAAATATGGGGGGTACAGTCCGTTGCATCCAACCCTTACGTCGTCTCATGGCCGGGTGGTAAGGTTTTAGAGGTCAATTATGAAGACTCCCTTGCCGACGGGCTGACGGGATCTATCCCTCAAAGCCTGCTTGACCTTTCCAGGAAAAGGGTAACCGGTTTTGTCGATGTTCTCGAGTCGGACATAGCGAAGGCCATTGCGTTCCTTCACTCTCGTCATCACCAGGTGGTAGAAGGGGCAGGCGCTGTAGGCGTTGCGGCTATAATGTCCGGCAAGATCCCTGTAAAGGGAAAACGGGTCGGGGTAGTTATTTCAGGCGGGAATATAGACCAGGAACGGCTGCTGAATATCCTAAAGGAACACCGGGAATAAATTTTTTGTATGTTTCACGTGAAACATGAAACAGGGGGCTGCCCAATGGCAGCCCCCTGATCTATCGGGGAACCCTGCATGTGATCATTTGCCCGGTATGATGTTCCTCAGCAGCTGTTCGATGACCTGTTGTTTTATCTGATCCCCGGTGTCATCGGGTTTTTCGTGACCCTCACCGGTGGGGATGGTGATTGTGATCCTGTGCTGGGAATCGTTCTGGGTGGTCTGGCCTACTCCCCCTGCCTGGGGTGCCGGTTGCACGGAGCCGGGGGCCGGAGCGATCCGGAAACTGGAAAAGGAAGGGTTGCCCCATGTTCCGCCTATCCTGAAACTTGTATCCCTGAAATCCTGTCTTCCAAGGCCTCCAACAACCCCTCCTATCAGCCCTTCTATCAGGGCTTCGGGCGAAGATGCACCCGCAGTAGCAAGCCCCTGTATCGCTCCAAGAAGGGTGTTCAGGGCCTGGACATTAACAAGCCCGGAACAGTAGAGGTTGAGGTTTCCCCCCGGCCCGGCGGGACCGTCAACGGTCAGGTAACGGTAAAGAGGGTCTTCAGGTTGAGCTGTTGCCCTGCTTCCGGGCAGGAGGGTGATGACGTTGCCGTCTACCTTGAAGTTGGCATCGATCATACGGTAACGGATAGAGGACATCCCGTAAGCGGAGGATATGGCCCTGAGGGCCTTGAAACCTGATATCTCGCCGTCAGTGGCCACAAGGTTGCCCCGCCCTGTGGTCAGCACGTGCCTCCCGTAAGCTCCGGAAAGGGTCATATCCAGGTCGGCCTTTCCGGATATCTGACCTTCAAGGTCAACGGCTGCCCTGATCGCCGGCTCCAGGGCAACGCCGGCCGCAGAGGCCCTGATGTTCCATCTCCCCGTGGATGCCTCGAAAGAAGCGTCGGCAGTTATGTTCCCGCCATAGAACTTCCCCTGGGCATTTTCAGCTCTGGCGCTCCCCTCCTGGAGGAACACCGGTATTGATGCGTCATTGAAGTTCAGCCCGAAGGCAGTTAAAGAGTTTGAGAACAGTTCCCCTTTCCCTTCCCACTTTCCGTCCCTCAGGGAGGCCCTCATGGAAGCGTCGACGGTCCCGGAAAGGTCCAGAGAGCCGTTGCCCTGGATATCTTTTGTGATCTGGGCAAGGTCCAGGTTCGAGCCCTCCAGGTTGAGATCCATTGTCAAAGCGCCCCCATCGGATGAGATCTCACCCGTTGCCGAGAGCGACCCTTCACCGGCAGATCCCTTGAACTCTTCCACCGTGAGACTGGATGTATTGCCTTTTGCCGAGAAGGAGAGGTCCGACAGGTGGAGTCCCGCCAGAACGATCCATGGGGAGTTCCCTGAAATGGTGATCTCAGGGTCCGGGAGGTCGCCTTTCAGGGCAAACCTGGTCTTGACAGGGCCTTTGACGTTGAAAGGTACGCCTCCCTCCAGGACAGAGAGGTCAACTTCTGTTGCCTCTCCCTTGAGGTCGAGGCTGGCCGGCCTGTTGCCTGAAGGCAGCCTGGCTGAACCGGAAAGGGATATCTCCGCTCCCAGGAATTGTCCCTGGGCGTTCTCGATATTCAAATTACCTGAAGATACGGTCAGGGCCGTCCTTAAACCCGTCAGTGAGAAGTCATTCAGGTCAAGCCTTTCAGCGGCCATGTCCAGGCGCATGTCCGGCATGTCTTTGCCGGGAGGCAGGGCCAGCTTGGTCAGGATCTTCATCTCGGTCAGCCTGGCCTGCCCGGGGGCTTCAACAAGAGGTGAACGGATCTCAAGTGCCAGCATGGGGTTTTTTATCGGGCCTTTAAGGGACCATCCTGCAGAAGATCGCCCCTGAAGACCAAGATCCTTCAGGGCGGGGACGAAACCCGCCATGGACGAAACAGGCCCCTCTTCGATCCTTCCCGAAAGGTCGAAGGATCCCTTCCCGGTATCGAGGCCGGCAATAGTGCCCGATCCAGAGACCCGTGTCCCCCTCCAGAGGGCGGTCATGGACTGGAGCGTGATCGTTCCCTTTACATAGGAGAACTTTAGATCGGGCTTGTCCACAGTTTCCCCTGCGGCAGTTATCCTTTCCGACCAGAGTGCCCCCTCGGAGCGGACATCGTTGCCCGAACCCGAAATTCGGACCGACCCCGAGGCCCTTCCCGACAGGTCGAGGTTTTCGACGGGTATCAACGTCGCGGCTTCCCCAAGGTTAAGGTCCTTGCCGGAAAGGGTTATGTCGAACAGGGGCTTTTGAGCAAGGGTGATATCCCCTTTCCCTGATACGGGTGAATCGAGCCAGGTGGCCTTGACGTCCAGCCCGATCTTTGAACTGTTCTCCAGGGCCAGAACGGAACGGATCCCTGAAAAGGGCTGTTTGGCCAGGGAAAAGCTGGATGAATCAAGGGATATGCTCCCCGATAGCGAGTTTGAGGGGCCCTGGAGCCTTATCTCCGCGGAATCTATGGTCCCGTCCGCAATGGAAAGCCAGGGGAAGGATCCCCTCCAGGAGTCCACCTCAGCCCTTTTTGCCTTCATGTCTATGGTGGTGACGGGAGGCATTTCGCTGAAGACGAACTGGATCTTGCCGGAAACCTCCGTGCCGTTGGCCACACCTTCAAGACCGGTTATCTCGAGTGCATTCCCAGAGAAAGTCCATGGCGACCCGATCTTCTCAACCTCGATGCCGTACACAACCCCTTTGGGGATCTCGAGTTCCCCCTCTACCTTTATATCCGGCCAGGGCCCGCCGGCTGCGAAGATCGTCGAGAACTCCCCCGAGTATCCATGGTGTGCCAGGTCGGGCCAGAACTTTTCAAGCATGCCGATATCAAGGCCCGAAATACGGCCTTTCAGGTCTGCAACGGGAAGCAGCCTGCCAGAGGCGGTCATTTTGCCTCCGGCACCTTTTACATCCAGGTCCTTGAGATCAAGCCGTTCTTCTCCTATCCACATTTCGGTGCTGAAGGTGAACGGAATATCTCTGAAAAGAAGTGAACCCGAGGCATCTATGGCCTGGTCCTTGATGGCGACCCGGCCTTCCTCTATCCTGATGCTTCCGGCATGGGTCTGAACTATGCTCTTGTGCACCCTGAAAAGGTCAAAGGGAAGAGCAAGCGGACCTCCTGTGCCTTCAAGGGACAGCAGGGGAGCGATCTCCGCCCAGTTGAGCAGGGCCCCGCCAAATGAAACAGAGCGGATCCTCGGAGAACCGGTTGCGAGGGAGGGAAGTTTGAAAGAGATATGGGTTTCCGCGGATGAAAAGATCTTGAACCCGTTGCGGGAGAGGGACAGGCCATTGATCGTGAAACCCCTGATGGGGTTTCCCGACACAGATGAGACCGAAAGGTCTGCGTTTAGATGCTGCCTGGCGGCCTTTTCGATCTCCGATACGACGGTGGCTGCCCCGATATCCGTTTTGGAGGCAAGAAGAAGCAACCCTCCCGCTGCAAAGGTAAGAAGAATTGCAATTAAAAGCAGAACTTTCAGTAATTTCCCCACAAGGACAACCCTCCCGGAAAGGAGTACCAGCTGGACGGTCAATAATAACCATGAATTTGAAAAGGTTCCATCGGGTAAACTACGGAACAAAAGAAGGAGAACAGGGATTCAATTATATCAGACACCTGGAGAGGAGGTTTTTGAAAGGTTGTATGCCTGGAACGGACCAGAGGGGTATTTGTTGTGGAGTTTTGTCAAGAAGTGCCAAAATGACCGGAAAAGGGGTGTGGAGATGTGGACAAACCTGTGGATAAGTGTGGATCATTGGACCGATAATATCTGGGCTGGATCCGAAAGAACTATCTCTGCCCCATTAAAGCCCGAAAGCACCTTTCCCGCCACCGTGAGGGTCTTTCCCCTGAAAGAGGCAATGGAGCCGAATTGACCGGAATCACTCTTGTAAATAATCAAAGATGTATAGCCTCTAGCAGGGTAAAGGGAATAGCGGTTGGCTGATTCAGTGACATCTTCGACCCTGAACTCCACGGTCAGAAAAAGTCCCGCAAGATAAGGGAGCTCTGCCCATACCTGCACAGGTGTAAAGACCCTTCCGGAAGCCTTTCCCCAGAGTGGTTTGCTTTCATTTCTGGCCTTGCGGAAGGCGTTCCTGAAAAGTTTCGTATGTCTGAGGTTGGGAGGGAAAGTAAAGGGCACGGCGTAGCCCTCCCTCACAAGCACCTCGTTCACCATTGCCCCACCTGTACCATGGTCCAGCCAGACGTAGGCAAGGAGCCTTCCGAAACGGTCCCGCTCCTGTACATCGAGTTCCAGGAGCACTTCCCTTCCCAGGACCATCTCCCTGTTGAATCGAGACGCCTCCGGGCCGAGCTCCTCGACCCTCCTCCCCGGGTAATTCGTCTCGGGTGTGTCGATTCCGATATACCTTACTGTTTCTGGCCCCCTGCCCGGGATAAAGACCAGCACGGTGTCCCCGTCGAATACATCGGTCACCGAACCGTTCAACACGGTACCCGCCCGTCCCTCAAGAGGCGCAAGAAGCAGCAGGAATAAGAACAGGATATATCGCCGTTTCATTCCTTCTCGGGACAAAACCGGGGTGGTTCCCCCTCCACCAGGACCTTTCGCTCGAAATTCATTCCCCCTGGTATCAGAAAGACCAGTTCGCAAGTGTTGTTCACGGTCCCACCGAACAGGTGCCCCCCTATCACGGCCATATCCCGCCCTGAAAGGGAAGCATGGGGGTGAATGAAAGCCTTTCCGTCCGGTTTGCGGTTCACCGTTCCCGAGATGGAAAGGATCTCGAAGGGGTCGGTAAAACGTCTTTTCTCGTAACCATCGGGACCCAGCCAGCCTATTTCGAGATCCCTGAGCATTCCTATGGCGGAAACGATAACAGCTGTCCTGGTCTCTCCAAGGGCCGCCAGCATGGAAGCGAAAAGCTCTTCTCCATCGTCAAGCCTGGCGGCAATGAAGCTGTCTGTCCTTGTCGATATCAAACCAGCACCTCCCACAAAGGTATGATGATCCACAGATTAGTCTAACACCCCTTGATCCGGGTTTGCACGTTCCATTTTCGGGTATCATATAGAAGAAGAAAAATTTGCAGGCGGGTCAGGATCTGCTTCCCTGATCCACGGGAGGGACAGTGCAGGATTTCTCGAAAAATGGCCAGGAATGCGCCTTATCCCTTGCCGGTGCCATGAAGGAGATAGACAGGAACAGGGAAAGACTGGAGCAATATGCCCTGCTGCTCTCTTCATCCAACGAAAAGGCAAGGTTGACCGGCCCGCGTGAACCAGGGGAGATAATGGAGCAGCATGTCAGGGATTGTGCCTTTTCCCTGGCCTTTGCCCCGGATATCGGCCATGTTGTGGATGTGGGAACAGGAGGCGGCCTTCCCGGGATAGTCTGGGCCGTCTGCAGGCCGAACCTCAGGGTCACCCTCGTCGAGAGCGTGGGAAGGAAATGCTCCGTCCTCGAGGAAATGGTGAAAAAGCTCTCACTCGGGAATACAGATGTCGCCTGCATGAGATCGGAGACCCTGGCAATGGACCGCAGGGAGAGGTACGGGATAGCCCTTTCGAGAGCCGTAGGGCATCTTGGGGTTGTGGCCGAATACGCTTCACCCCTTGTCAGTGTGGGGGGGTTTGCATGTTTCTTCAAGGGGCCGAAAGTCGAAGGGGAACTGCAGGAGATTGGCGACCAGTGGTCATCACTGGGTTTCGGCATCCCCGGGATCCATCCCTACGATATGGACGGGAAGAAGCTTTGCATCGTAAGGCTTGATAAAATTGAAGAATGTCCGGCAAGGTTCCCCAGGAATCCGGGGAGGGCGAACAAGAGCGTCTGGTGGAGGTGAACTTTTTGAAGACAGTTGCAGTTGCGAACCAGAAGGGCGGTGTGGGCAAAACCACCTGCTGCGTCAACCTTGCCGCCGAACTGGGTAGACAGGGAAAGAAGGTCCTGGTGCTGGACATCGATCCTCAGGGCAACAGCACCAGCGGCCTGGGAGTTGACGTTTCGAACATCAGGAACAGCATGTACCATGTAATTCTAGACGAGACACCCCCCACCAGCGCGATAATCCCTTCCGCATGGGAGGGAGTATGGGTGCTTCCGGCAACACTTGACCTGGCTGGTTCCGAAGTGGAACTTGCGGGGGTCATGAGCCGGGAGACGAGACTTGCGCGGCACATGAACGCCATGAAGGACTTCGACATCGGATTTATAGACTGTCCGCCGTCGCTGGGCCTTCTTACCGTCAACGCACTGGTCGCGGCCGACAGCCTTATGGTCCCGATCCAGTGCGAGTATTACGCTCTTGAAGGGGTAGGCCAGCTGATGAGGACCGTCTCGCTCGTGCAGCGCTATCTCAACGAGAACCTCAAGCTTGACGGGGTGGTCCTGACCATGTTCGATTCAAGGACCAACCTTTCAAAAGAGGTCGCCGAGGAGGTCAGGAAGCAGTTCAGGGAGGCCGTCTTCGAGACCATCATTCCGAGGAATGTTCGCCTTTCCGAGGCACCGAGCTATGGGAAACCTGTCTGTTACTACGACCCCGGCAGTGCAGGATCCGCTGCCTTCAGGGATCTTGCCGAGGAGGTGCTTGAGCGATGGCTCGACCAAGGGCGTTAGGAAAAGGCCTGGGGGCTCTCATCCCGGGGGCTGTCGAGGATCTTGTAGGACCCGGGAAACGACAGGGCGAGATCCTTTCCCTCCCGCTCAGGCAGATACAGCCTTCACCGAACCAGCCCCGGAAAGACTTCGGGCGTGAAGGCCTTGAAGCGCTTGCCGATTCCATAAGGGAACACGGCATCGTCCAGCCGGTTGTCGTCAGGAAGATGAACGGCCGTTATGAAATAGTCGCAGGTGAACGAAGATGGCGAGCCGCCGAGATGGCTGGTCTCCTGGAGATTCCTGTTCGTATCATCGAAGCCGATGAGCACCGGGTTATGGAGCTCTCCCTTGTGGAGAACCTTCAGAGGGAAGACCTGTCGCCCCTTGAGGCTGCCCGGGGGATCCGGGAGCTGGTCGACAAGTTCTCGCTTACCCAGGAACAGGCCGCTAAAAAACTGGGGTGGAGCAGGGCGGCCGTTGCAAACAAGCTAAGACTGCTGCAGCTCCCGGAAGAGGTTCTGGAGATGCTTCACAGCGGGGCTGTAAGTGAAGGGCATGCACGTGCCCTCCTTTCTGTAGAAGATATCGAGGAACGGGTTCACCTTGCAAGACAGTGCGTCGACCGGGGAATGTCTGTCCGGGAGATAGAGGATCTGGTTCGCAAGATCATCAAAGGGGGTACCATCTCCCGCAAGAAGGCTACCCAGTCGGTGTTGATGCCTGAACCTGTGTTGAGGGTTTCCGAGCGTTACGGAATTGATGTGAGAATGAGCGGAAGAGGGGACAACGTAAAGGTCATGCTCGGAGGCCTGAGCGAAGAGGAGGCCGGAAGGCTCTTCGAAATGATAGACCGTAGCGGCGAACTTCTCTTCCCCGGCAAATGATCCTGAAGTTACGGAAGGTGAGACCATGGCAAGGCTTACCGAGGATCTGGCATCGTTCTCCAGGGTCCTTTCATCGGCCCTTTTGCTCTGCGGGTTCATTGTTTTCGGAGTCGTGGGGGGCAGGGCCCTTGTCTCCAGGGGTTACCCTGGCTGGACCCTTCCCGCCGCCATAGCAGCCGGGACGCTCTTCGGAGCCTGGCAGGCCTGGTCATTCCTGAAGACGGGGATGAGGAAAGGCCGTGACTCGTAACTCGTGACTCGTGACTCGGAAGATCAAAGGCGTAAACGGCACCCAGTCGCTATCGCTCCGGGCACTTGGTGAACAGTAAACGGTAAGGGACCAGATACAAAGGCCGAAAACGGACAACGGGAGAACCAATGACCCGGGCTAGTATCGAGATCTTTTTTCCGGGTTTTTTCCGTTCACCGTTCACGTATTTGACACTGGTCTTTGGTTCACGATTCACGATTCACGATTGACGGTTTTTGGACTCCGTTTACTGTTTACCAAGTGCCCGGAGCGATAGCGACTGGGTGCCGTTTACGCCTTAAAGGGTTTGCAGTTTCGTCTCACGTCTGACGTCTAACGATCTTGCCGTTGTGTTTCACGTGAAACAAACATCTCCGGTTCCCGGGAGGGGGAGTATCTTTGGAACAGCTCTTCGCACCCTGGCGCATGGCATACATCGATTCTGCAGACAAGCAGGAAGGCTGCATCTTCTGTGATTTTCCCAGGGAGAACAGGGACAGGGAACGCCTGATCCTGGCCAGGGGGGAGAGTGTTTTCGTGATCCTCAACGCATTTCCCTACAACCCGGGCCACCTCATGGTGGCCCCTTTCCGTCACGAAGGAAGTTACGAAAATCTTCGGGAGGATGAGTTCATGGAAATGCACCGTTACGGGCAGCGGTGTGTAAAGGTCCTTAAAGAGGCGATGGATCCCCAGGGCTTCAACATGGGGATCAATATCGGGAAGATAGCCGGTGCGGGTTTCGCCGGGCATGTCCACCTTCACATTGTCCCCAGGTGGAACGGTGATACTAACTTCATGCCCGTGATAGGCGAGACCAAGGTGCTTCCCGTATCGCTTCATGAGACCTGGGGAAACCTGAAAAAGGTCTGGGAGGCTCATGCCTGGTAGTGACGAGTTCTATGAACCTGCCTCTTTCGGAGAGGCGGAGACAAAGGAGAAGCGTTCCCTGTTCATTGGCAGGGTGTTCCGTGCGGAAAACGAGGAGGAGGCCCGGGAACGGATCCGGGAAATATCGCGAAAGCATGCCGATGCCAGCCACAACTGCTGGGCCTACAGGGTAGGATCTTCCGGCACTGTCGAATATTTCTCTGATGCCGGGGAACCCTCAGGCACAGCCGGGAAGCCTATCCTCGGGGCCATCCTTCGGGCTGATGTCGTCAACGCCGTCGTAATTGTGACCAGGTACTTCGGAGGCACCAAGCTGGGCGTAAGGGGCCTGATCGAAGCATATGGGAAATGCGCCTCACTTGCGCTTGATGCGGCGGGAAGAAAGCGCCGGGTCAGGTCGCGAAAGGCCTTTGTCGAATGCTCCTATGAATATGCCCAGGCGATCATCCGCCAGTTAATGGAGATCGGTATACCCGAGGAGGGTATAGCTCCCGAGTGGGGCTCCTGTGTCCGGCTCGTCGTTGAGGTCCCCCTGGCGCTGGCGGGGGGAGCCGAGCCGTTTTTTGAAGGCTACGCCGAGAGGGGTTTTATTACCTGCTGGGGATGGGAAAAATAGACCTGGAGGCGATAAAGGATGCAGTTTTATGATGACCATTCGTCATTCAGCGAAAAGCTACGTCACCCTGTAAGCAGAAGCCTGCTGCGCGATATCACCGATGATGAACTCCGGGCGATGGCTGCACATGAACTTGTGCCAAACAACCAGGGTTCTTCCCTGTACGTCACCCGGATTCGTTCAAGGAGCGGCGCCTTCACAGAGGTGGTCTACGACATTGACGAAAGCCTTGTGGCGCTGCTTGAGCAGGTGTGGGGTTACCTGAGGTGGCAGCAGATGATCCGGGTTACGGCGAGGATAGGTTCACCGGACCGTCAGCCCCTTTTCTCCAACCTTTACGTGACCCGGAGGTACGCGAGGATAGCCCAGATGTTCGCTATGAATTTTTCTGTGGAGCTGGACCAGGATTACGCCGATATCGTTACCGTGGTCGTCCCTGAATGGCATCAGCGTAAGATCATTGTCATGCCAAGGCAGAGAGTCACATATATCCTTGGAAGCGACTACTACGGAGAGGCAAAGATGGCCATGCTCAGGATGGCCATGCACCTTGGAAGGGAGACAATGAACGCCCTGGGCCTTCACGCCGGCAGTAAGGTGATCCGGGTGAACACCCCTCGGGGGCTGGAGGAGAAGGGAGTGCTTGTCTTCGGCCTTTCGGGAACGGGCAAGACCACGATCACGATAGCGGATCACGATCTTTCAGACCCGGAAGGAGTCGAGGTTCTCCAGGACGACGTCAACATCATACTTCCAAACGGCAGTGCTCTGGGCTCGGAGGCCAACTTCTACATCAAGACCGACAATGTGAGCAGGCAGCCGGCCCTTTTGTGGGCAGCAAGGGACAAAAAGGCCCTCATAGAGAACTGCTGGGTTGACGAGGACGGGGAGATCGATTTCGACAACCATGCCATAACCACCAACGGCAGGGCGGTAGTCCCCCGGGATATCATTCCCAATACATCTGACCGTATCGACCTGGAACGGGTGGATTGCCTTCTGTTTAATATGCGCAGGTATGACCTGCCTCCTATCGGTCGACTTGTCTCTGCCGAGCAGGCAGCTGCCTTCTTCATGCTGGGAGAGTCGACCATAACGAGCGCCGAGGATCCCTCAAGAGTGGGACAGGCAAAGCGGGTGCCGGGTTTCGACCCCTTCATAATCGACAACCACCATGTAAACGGCAACAGGCTGCTTCGCATATTGAGGGACAACCCGGGGATCAGGTGCTATGTCCTGAACACCGGGAGGATGGGTGGCAAGGAAGGGGCCAACATAACTCCCGATGTGACATGCTCGACCATCAGGGGGGCAATGAGGGAGACCCTGGAGTGGCGCTACGACGATATTCTGGGTTACGAGATACCCAGGCAGCTGGAGATACCGCGATCCTCCGACTACGACCCCTATACGTGGTATTCCAGGGAGAAGTATGCGGAAATGATAGGGGGTCTTCGAAGGGAGCGTCGGGAATACCTGCAGCAGTTCAAGGGACTTGCCCCGGAGGTGACAGACGCGGTATAAGGCCGAAGACCTTTAATGCGTGGATCGAAAAGCAACTGCGTAAACGGTCAACAGTAAACGGAGTCCAAAAACCGTCAATCGTGAATCGTAAACCGTGAATCGTCAGGCTATCCCCTCTTTTTTCTGAACTTGCAATTAACGATTCACGGGTCTTGGCCCTTCCGCCGCCTTGTTTTACCTCTCACTTCTTACTTCTCACGCTTTTTACGATTTACGATTCACGGCCCCTGCCTTTCCTGCCGCCTGTCGCCTGTCTCCTGCCTCCTGGTATTTCTGGTTTGTCGTCTCACGGGTTTTCCCTTTCCTGCTACCTTGTGTTTCGAGTTACCCCGTTGTAAAATCTCCCCATATTATGTCAACCGTCTGAAATAATGGTTGACAATGGAGGGTGCGGACCATGCGATTTCCGGTAAAGACCATGACGCTTACGGCCCTTTTTGCAGTGCTTACAGCAGTCGGGGCCTTTATCAGGATACCTTTCCCCCTTGTTCCCATAACCCTTCAGACCTTCTTCGTATTTCTTTCCGGGACGCTTCTCGGCTCCAGGACAGGCGCACTGGCCCAGCTGCTTTACGTGGGAATGGGGCTTATCGGTCTTCCAGTTTTCACCGGCGGGGGCGGTCCCCAGTACGTTCTTCACCCCACTTTCGGTTATCTTCTCGGGTTCATTGCCGGGGCCTGGACCATAGGTTTTATAAGCGAAAGGTTCGAAAAGCCATCTTTCAAGGTATACCTGGCCGCTTGTCTCGCGGGTACGGTCGTGATCTATGCGGTTGGTGTTTCCGTGCTTTATCTGAACCTGAACTATGTGGCCGGAAAAGTGACCTCGCTGCGGCAGGTTTTCGAGTTCGGGGTAATACCATTTGTTTTAGGTGACATCATCAAGATGTCAGGCACAGCTGCCCTTGCTTCCAGGGTGGGGCCAAGGCTTCGCCAGATCCAGAGAGGTGCAGGTGTTGCCCGGGGCAGGTAGGTCATCTGTTGTTTACGAGAGTTCGAGGAGTCAACCCGGGACCTGGACGCTATAATTGAACAGGGAATATCGATATTCATAGTAATATCCCGGGGGGTTTTGATTTGGTCCAGCCGAGTTCACCAGGCAGGTCCAGGATTGTCGCGCTAATGCTGGTCCTTTACGCTGTATGGGGTTCCGTCTTTCTCGCGAACAAGTTCTCCCTTGAGAGCTTCCCTCCTTTTATGTTAAATGCGGTCCGTTTCCTCTCGGCGGGGATATTCCTCTATATCCTTCTCAGGGTGAAAGGGGAAGAGGGCCTGAACCTTCGGGGGTGGCTGGAATCCTTCCTGGTGGGGGGATTGCTGTTTATCGGGGGCGCAGGTCTTTTATGCGTCGGGCAGCAGTGGGTCGCCTCGGGGCTTTCGGCGACACTGTTGGCCACAACCCCCCTCTGGACAGTTCTCTTTGCCGGGATATGGGAAAAAATGCCGGTGCCGATGGAGTGGGCCGGTCTCATAATAGGTATAGCGGGAGTCGCGCTGCTCAACCTGGAGAAAGGCATCAGCGGGAACCCGCTGGGTGCCGGGGTTATCCTGGTAGCTTCAGTTATCTGGGCGCTTGGTTCGGTGCTTAATAACCGTTTCCGTGACCTTGGCAAACCGATCGCCTCGGCCACGGAGATGATAGCGGGAGGGATCCTGCTCCTCCTGCTGTCGATGGTTATGGGAGAGAGGCTGTCATGGCCTCTTACCCCAAGGGCAACTTTGGGGATGTTCCACCTGGTTGTCTTTGCTTCCATAATTGGTTTCACTCTTTACCGCTTCATGCTCCGGACGGTCAGGCCTGCGCTGGCAACAAGCTATACGCTGATCAACCCCATAATTGCCACAGTGCTCGGCGCCCTTTTCGCGGGTGAAAGGGTCTCCCTTGTCGCCGTAGCCGCAATGGCCGTGGTCCTTTCGGGGGTTTTCCTGGTCTTCAGGGCCAGGAACCTGTAAAAAGGGGTGTAAGGGATGAGCCTTTCCGATATAGCGGAAAAGATAGCCGATGGCAACCTGGTGGTCCTTTCTGGGGCTGGAATGAGCACCGCGTCCGGCCTGCCGGATTTCCGGGGAAAAGATGGCCTCTGGAAACATAAGGACCCGCGGTTGCTCGCCTCCATATCGGCCATGGAAAACAACAGGGGCGAGTTCGTGGAATTTTATCGGCACCGGATTAATATGCTTGAAGGGGTCAGTCCCAACCGGGGCCATTTGATACTTGCCGGATGGGAAAGGGCGGGCCTTCTCAGGGGGATAATCACCCAGAACGTTGACGGCCTTCACCAGGCCGCGGGGTCCAGGGAGGTTCACGAGCTCCACGGGAACCTGAAACAGGTAAGGTGCGCAAAGTGTCGCGCCCCTTACGGGAGCGATCTTTTCCTTGAAAGGGATGACTGTCCTGCATGCGGGGGGCCACTCAGGCCGGGCGTTGTGCTTTTTGGCGAGTACCTGCCGGAAGGGCCCATGGATCTCGCAGAAGAGCTCTCCGGTACTGCCTCGTCATTCCTGGTGCTAGGGTCTTCGCTTGAGGTATCCCCCGCCAACGCCTATCCCATGATAGCCAAGAGGTCGGGTGCTGATCTTTTTATTATAAACATGACGCCCACCCAACTGGACTACATGGCCGACGAGGTCATCCACGCCGATATTGTCGAGACCCTTGAGGAGATAGACAAGAGCGTGACGAGTGGGTAGAAAAAGCGTGAGACGTGAGATGGAAGGGCAAGAACCCGTTAGACGTTAGACGTGAACGACAGAAAACCGAGGCAGCAGGAGACAGTAAGATCAATATCAACTGCGTGAACGGTCAACGGCAAACGGAAAAAACAAGAACAGATCAACTATCCAGCCCCTGCCTGTTTTTAACCAAAAAGAGGTTTAGGTTTTCTACCCCATCCCTTTGGTCGGGGCAGTGCGAAGCCAACCCTCCAGACAAGCTGAAGGACCTGGTCCCGACATAGTCCCGAGGTGGGTTAACGAGGGGGGCGTATTAACGAGGGACTTCGTCTGCCCTTGCCCTTCTACCCTACGCTGGCGGTGCGCCAGCTAGGGCAGAGCTAAGCTTGCCGAGGTGGTCCAACGAGGTGCTGCGTCTGCGGTGCAAAAGTTTGGATTATGCCTCTGCTTTTTTCGTCTCCCGTCTAACGTCTTACGTCTCACGTTTAACATCTCACATCTCACACTTTAGATCCTTACTCCATCCACCGATCCAGGTTCTGCAGGTAGAGACGCCTCAGGTGAGCGGACACAGGTCCCGGCTTTCCTCCGCCTATTGTAGTCTTCCCGACGCGGACGACGGGCAGTATTTCCTTGACGCTTCCTGTAATGAAGAATTCGCTGCACCTCGCCAGTTCATCGACCATGGGGCATCTTTCCTCAGTAGAGAAACCGGCTTCCAGGGCCACCTCCAGGGTCATTCCCCTCATGGTTCCCGGAAGGACCCTGTCCAGGGGCGCAGTGACCATCTTTCCGTTGACCACCATGAATGCGTTGCTGTGAGAGGATTCCGTTACCTCGCCGCCCGCGCAGTACAAGACTTCGATCGCTTCAGGGTCCTCAGAGAGGGGCATGTAACTGCCCAGGTAGTTTATGCTCTTGATGCTCGACATAGGCCTGGACGCATTTACGGGGTGGAGGGCCACCCCTTCCCGGTAGGATCTTTCAGGGGGGGCCTCCAGGGGCTCGAAGAAAACGTAGAAGCGGGGTTGCGTGAACCCCTTGTCCCTGTCAAGGACATCCCCTCCGGTAATAAATGGTCTGGCCCTGCCTTCGCCCCCGAAGAGCCTCATTCCTTCCCTGATGATGTTCTTCATCTCTTCCATGGGGACCGGAAGGGCTATCCTGCACTGGCGGGCCGAGGAGGCAAGGCGTTCCAGATGAGGCGTAAGCGCCATAAGCCTCCCGTCGTAGGTCCTTATCGTTTCGAAAACCCCTATTCCCCGCTGGAATGCAAGGTCGGAGAGGGGCAGTGAAGCCTTTTCAAGTTCTGTGAATATACCATCGGCATAGCAGACCACCATTGATCAAGCCCCCTGATCTTTGTTTTTTGAGACGGAGAACAGTATACTCCATCCGTCATGATTCCAGAGTAACAAGTGTATAATTTTCATGAAAAGATCCAAAAAACCATTGGGAGGCTGAGCAATGGCGCCTGAAATACTTGCTGTCAATCCGGGCTCTACAAGCACCAAGATCGCATGGTTCTCTGGAGGGGAGCGCCTCTGGCAGGAGACCGTGAATCACGATCCTGAAGAGATCTCCGCCTTTGCCAGGGTCGCTGACCAGTACGAATTACGGATGAAGACTATCGAGGACGCCTCAGGATCCCACGGAAGCGACCTCGATGCGCTTGATGCCGTTGTCGGAAGGGGCGGATTGCTTGATCCCGTCCCGGGGGGGACCTACAGGGTGGACGAAGATCTTGTAAATGACCTCCGTCGGGGGAAGCCATGGGAACATGCCTCCAACCTGGGGGGGATAATAGCCGACGCAATTGCCAGACCAAGGGGGATACCTGCATTTATAGTAGACCCGGTGGCAGTCGACGAGCTTGACGACATCTCCCGCCTCACTGGTCTTCCGGAATTCAACAAGCGTTCCCTGGGGCATGCCCTTAACATCAAGGCCACAGTCAGGATGGCTGCGAACGATCTCGGCAGGGCCTGGGATGAGATCGATGTTATCGTTGCCCACCTGGGCGGCGGGATCACTGTCTGTGCCCACAGGCACGGCAGGATGGTGGACCTGAACAACTCCAACGAATTCGGGCCTTTCTCACCTGAAAGGGCCGGAGGGCTTCCTGCGGGCGATCTTGCGAGGCTTTGCTTCAGCGGCAAGTATTCCATGGCGGATCTCAGGAAGCGACTGGTGGGGAACGGGGGTCTTAAGGGTTACCTCGGGACGAGTGACATGCGCGAGATCTCTTCCCGCGTCAAGAACGGCGATGAAGAGGCGGGTCTGGTCTACAGGTCGATGGCACTGCAGGTCTCGAAGGAGGTATGCTCCTTTGCTGCATCTCTTTTCGGGACTGTGGATGCCGTTATACTTACAGGTGGGATAGCCCATGATGTATCTTTCGTGGAGCTTGTTACTTCCCGGGTCCAGTGGATAGCGCCGGTCCTGGTCTACCCGGGAGAGGACGAGATGAGGGCTCTTGCACAGGGCGCTCTAAGAGTGTTGTCAGGACATGAAGAAGCCTTGGTCTACAGGGAAAGAGTTCAAAGGGGGGCATAAAGGGTATGTCGTTCAAAACACTGGATTTCCTGCTTGAAAGGAGCCAGGCGGGGACCACGATGGTTCTGGCCGTAGCCGCGCCTCACGGGGAAGACATATTGGAGGCAGTGTCGGAAGCCAGGAACAGGGGTGTTGTATCCCCGATCCTTTTCGGTGACAGGGACAAGATCAACAGGATAGCATCGGAATTTTCCATCGATGTCTCCTCCTGTCGGGTCGTGGAGGAGCCCGATGAGGCCCGGGCGGCTGAATTGGCGGTCAGGGCGGTCTCGTCGGGAGAAGCAGATCTGCTGATGAAGGGCAACGTAAAGACCGCCACTCTTCTTAAGGCGGTGCTCAACAAGGAATGGGGGCTGAGGTCAGGTTCCCTTCTCTCCCATGTCTTCCTCTTCGAGATACCCAAGGTCGGCAAGGTCTTCTGCATGACCGACGGCGGGATGTCCATGTACCCCGATCTCACGGCTAAAAAGGGCATAATCGAGAACGCTGTGGAATGCTACCACAAGCTGGGCGTCGAGTGCCCAAGGGTCGCAGCCCTGGCCGCAGTGGAAGTGGTGAACCAGGATATGCCCTGTACTATTGACGCCGCTGTGCTGACCCAGATGAACCGCAGGGGGCAGATAAAAGGGTGCATTGTCGACGGGCCCCTGGCCCTGGACAACGCTGTCAGCGAGGAATCTGCCCGGCACAAGGGCATAGTTTCCGATGTGGCCGGGAAGGCAGACATCCTTTTGGTCCCGGATATTGAGGCGGGAAACCTGATGGGTAAAGTCATGATATACATGTCAGGCGGAAGGGGGGCAGGTGTGATAGTTGGCGCCCGCAAGCCCATTGTACTTACCAGCCGTTTCGACAATGTCGAGACGAAGCTGCTCTCAATAGCCTTTGGAGCGGTGCTTGCAAAGGCATAGAAACAAGGCGGCAGGAGACAGTAAGCAGGCGACAGGTAACCCCTCGGTCCCGTTACCCGGTTTCCCTGACTCCTGATGCCTGCCTCCTTTTGCCTTCTAAGTTTTTCCTGAAGGCGTTTAAATGTACAATGAATGTTATAAATTTCACGTTGGGAGGTTTCATTGATGAAAAGGATCACGTCACTGGTTGAACTGCTCGCGTATTCAAAAGAGGTAGGCCCCAAGAAGATCGCCGTGGCCCTCGCCGAGGACGCCGAGGTCATGGAAGCGGTCGAGAACGCCCGCAAGGAGAGGGTTGCCGATGCTTTCCTGGTCGGTGATGCAGACAAGCTCAAGAAGGTAACCGACCAGATGGGAATAGACCTGGCCAATTTCGAAGTCGTCGATGTAAAGGAAGGACAGGCGGCAATAGGTGTCGAGGCTGTCAAGCTGGTCTCTTCCGGCAAGGCGGATATTCTTATGAAGGGCATGATCTCTACGGCCAACTTCCTGAGGGGCGTACTCAACAAGGAGGTAGGCCTGAGGACGGGCGGAACTCTTTCCCACGTCTACATCCACCAGGTGGAGGGCTATGACAGGATCTTCTTCATCTGTGACCCCGCATTCAACATCGCTCCCGATTTCCCGACAAAGGTCAATATTATCAATAATACTGTCGGCCTGGCCCACGCTTTCGGTATCGAGGCTCCCAAGGTCGCAGCGCTGGCGGCGGTCGAAGTGGTAAACCAGGACATGCCCTGCACCATTGATGCCGCCATGCTGACCCAGATGAACCGCCGCGGCCAGATCAAGGGCTGCATCATCGACGGCCCGCTCGCCCTGGACAACGCCATCAGTGAAGAATCTGCCAGACACAAGGGGATCGTCTCTGAAGTGGCCGGGCACGCCGATATCCTTCACGTTCCCGACATCGAGGCAGGCAACATGCTGGCCAAGGCGATCGTCTACTTCAGCAATAACAAGACTGCCGGGCTTGTGCTTGGCGCAAAGGCCCCCGTTGTGCTCACCAGCAGGGCCGACTCACCCGAGACGAAACTCCTTTCTATAGCCTCGGCGGTGGTCCTGTCGGCATACGAGAAGAAATAGTCCCTCCTGATCTGAAGGGGGTTCCGGATGAAGGCGAAGACGGCTATTCTTGCCATCAACCCAGGTTCAACCAGCACAAAGGTGGCGTTTTACAGCGGCACGGAAGAGGTGTGGTCCGATACCCAGAGATACGACATCGACAGGATGGGCAAATTCCCCGATATCCCGTCCCAGGAACAGTTCAGGCTGGAAGAGATCATGAAGGTCCTGAAAGACAGGGGAACCGACATCACCGGACTTGATGCCGTCGTCGGCAGGGGAGGGCTTCTCCGTCCCATCCCCGGGGGAACCTACGTGGTCAATGAGGCCATGCTGGATGATCTAAGGTCATGCAGGTTCGGCTCCCATGCCAGCAACCTTGGAGGTCCTCTGGCAAGAAACATTGCCGATAAAGCAGGTGGTCTGCCTGCCTTTATCGTCGACCCCGTGGTAGTGGATGAGCTTGACGAAGAGGCCCGCCTGTCCGGGATCCCAGAGATCGAAAGAAGGTCCATATTCCATGCCCTGAATCAGAAAGCTGTAGCCAGAAGGGCCTCAGTGGAATTGGGGAAGCCATACGAGGCTGTAAACCTTGTAGTCGCTCACATGGGCGGAGGCATCTCCGTAGGCGCCCATAAGAGGGGAAGGGTTATCGACGTAAATAACGCCCTTGACGGGGAAGGTCCCTTTGCCCCTGAAAGAGCCGGTTCCCTTCCTGCGGGGGAACTGGTCAAGTTCGCCTTTTCAAGCGGGCTGGAACTTGCGGTATTGATGAAAAAAATGGTCGGCGGGGGGGGGCTTGTGGCTCACCTTGGCACTAACGACCTGAGAGAGGTTGAGAAAAGGATCGGAGAAGGTGACGGAAAGGCGGACCTGGTCTTCAGGGCAATGGCCTACCAGGTAGCGAGGGAGATATGTTCCCGCGCCGGAGCCCTTTCTGGTGACGTCGATGCCGTTGTGCTTACGGGCGGCCTTGCTTTCAGCAAGACGTTCGTCCAGGCCATTTCCGAAAGGATCTCGTTCATCTCCCGGGTGATGGTCTTCCCCGGGGAGGACGAGATGAAGGCCCTGGCGGAGGGTGCCCTGAGGGTCCTTACAGGAGAAGAGAAAGCGGGGGAATACGTCGGGGCTTAGCGGCCCGGACCTCTCTCCCGGGATGCGAGGGGGGGACGAGATGAGCGGAAAGGTTGACATCAGGCAACCACTTGAGTTCGGCTGGAAGGTTTTCAGGGAGAATGTCCTGTTCTTTCTGGTCATGATGCTGATCCTGGGGATTCCGGCAGCCATAATGGGAGTTATGGTCAAGGATACGCCATGGCTTTCCCTATCGGTTCTGTTCCTGAGGGGGGTGGCCTGGTTGTGGCGGGTGATAGCAGCCATGGCAGTTATCCTTGTAAGCCTCTCCTATTGCGACCGGAATTCCTTCGATATTCGGCAAGCAGAGGCGATGAAACCTTTGTTCATCCCTTACCTTTTGGGGTCGATCCTCTTTTCCGTCATGATCGGTGTAGGCATGGTCCTCCTCGTGGTCCCCGGGGTATACCTTGCGGTCAGGTACCAGTTCATGCCCTACCTGATAATCGACAAAGGCATGCAGCCCATGGATGCGCTCAGGGCTGCGGGGGAACTGACAAGGGGATCATGGCTTGACCTTTTCATTTTTCTGCTCTGTATCGTAGGCATCAATTTACTGGGTGCGCTTCTGTTAGGGTTGGGACTCCTGGTCACAGTCCCTGTAACCTTTGTCGCCCATGCCAGTGTTTACAGGAGTTTTGTGCCGGCAGGACAATGAGCTTATTAAGGGTGACATTCTGGGTTGCCGTAGTATACGGGGTTTTTTGCGTCGGGATCTTCCTGATGCAGGACAGGATGATATATCAGCCCTGGCGTGAGCTTTCCGCTTCCCCCTCAAGGGTTGGACTTGCTTTTGAGAACGTTGACTTTGAAGCCTCCGACGGGGTCCCCCTACACGGGTGGTTCATCCCCGCGGATAAACCCGGCGGGAAAGTGCTTCTTTTCTTCCACGGCAACGCCGGAAATATTTCCCACAGGATCGAATCCATCAATATATTCCACGAACTCGGGCTGGACGTTTTCATCTTCGACTACCGGGGTTACGGGAAGAGCGGGGGCAAGCCTTCCGAGGAAGGGCTCTACCGGGATGGGATCGCGGCGATGGGATATTTGGCGGACCGTGGTTTTTCACCCGACGATATCGTGGTTTTCGGGAGATCCCTGGGGGGTGCAGTTGCCGCCAGAGTATCCCTATTCACTCCTCCGCACGCGCTGATACTGGAATCCTCCTTCACGTCCCTCGCAGAAATGGCTTCGAGGGTCGTACGTCTTTTCCCGGTCAGGCTCCTTCTGCGCAGCGAATACCCGACAGAGGAGAACCTTGGACAGGTCTCCTGCCCGGTACTTGTGATCCATAGCCCGGAAGACGAGATAGTCCCCTTTTCCCAGGGGATAAGGTTGTACGAGACTGCCCCCGAACCGAAAACCTTCCTCCAGATCTCGGGCGACCACAACGGCGGGTTCCTGCTCTCAGGTGAGACTTACCTTCGGGGACTGGGAGACTTCCTTTTCTCCCTTGATCAGATGCAACAATAGAAAGAGGCCCGGCGGGTGCGGCCGGGCCTCTTTCTAAAGAAGAGAAGGAGGTGGATCTGTTGCTACCAGCCCTTCAGATACGGCAGGATGTCATCTGACACCCTCCCTGATGCCGCATCCTCAAGGGAGGCATTCAGTATTTCGAGAGCTTCCTGGAGAAGGTCTTCGGGGATGTTGAGCGGGGGGGCTATCCGGAGCACATTCCCGCTCTTCCCAAAGGTTATCAGTATCAGGCCTCTCTCCCAGGCTGCCCAGGATATCTTCAGTGCCATCGATTTGTCGGGAGTCTTGCTCCCCTTGTCGGAGACTATCTCCACGCCCATAAGGAGGCCTTTCTGGCGGATATCCCCGATAAAGGGGTAACGGACGGCCTTGTCCTTGAACCAATCGGCAAGCAGTTTCCCCTTTTTCTCCGCTTCCTCCGCCAGTTTTTCATCCCTGACGATTTTTAACATGGCTTCGGCAGAGGCACAGTTGACCGAGTGCCCGGTATGGGTGTACGCAAGAAGCGGCACCGGAACTGCATCCAGGATATCGGCCCTCCCGACTACGGCTGAGATAGGCATCCCCCCGCCAAGGGCCTTGGCCGAAACGATCAGGTCGGGATCGATCCCGAAGTGCTGGATCGCCCACCATTTCCCGCTGCGCCCCATACCTGTCTGGACCTCTTCGTCGATAAAGACTATGCCTTCGCGCGCCGTCATTTCCCTGAGCTGTCTCATAAAATCTTCCGGCGGGAAGATCATGCCCCCGTCTCCCTGTGCCGGTTCTATCAGCACCGCGGCCACGTCACCATGGTTCTTTTCGAGTAGTTCCCTGATCGGGTCCATGGCGGCCTTTGTAAGGGCCTCCGGGTCTGCGTAGCCGTCGATGCCCCATGAATTGCGGTAAGGGTCCGGGTATTCTGCGAATATGACGTTCGGGTCAAGGCATACCGATCTTTTCACTTCTTCACTGATGATCCCCGTGACGGAGAGTGACGCCGTAGTCATCCCGTGGTATGACTCCTTGAAGCTCAATATTTTTTTCCGGCCGGTATAAGACCGTGCGGCGCGTATCGCCGCATCCACTCCATCGGAACCGGAGAAACCGAAAGCAGCTTTCTTGGGAAAATCGCCCGGGGTTGTGGAAGCGAGAAGCTCCGCCAGCCTGACCTGGCGGTCGTTATAGAAATAGACGACGGTATAGTTCTGCAGTTTGCCGACCTGGTCCCTGACCGCCTCGACGACAGAGGGGTGACAGTGACCTGCGTTATACACCGCGGCGCTTGTCAGGAAATCGATATACCGGTTGCCGTCGGCATCCCATACCAGGGAACCTTCGGCCCTTTCAATTGCCATGGGAAAGTACTTTATGGCAACCGCGCCGGGTATGTTTTTCTCGTCCTTTTCAATGACCGCACAGCTCTTTTCGATACTTTTGTTCGTGTATCCGGCAAGAGACTTCCAATCCATGGGCTTTACTCCCTTTCCTTATAACTTGCGATCAGGCCTTTGCTTGCGAGTTCTTCCGGCTGATCTTGTAGAGTCCTATGGTGAACAGCGCCGCTCCATGCAGGAGGAAGAATCCCCAGCTGATGGTGCCGTAACCCTTGGCGATAAGACCGATCAGGCCGAAAGACGCAACACCGAGACCAATGAGGGCCATGAACCCGCCAAGAGCTCCCCGGTGTGCCTTGGTGAGCCCCTTCCCCTTCCGGTCAACCATCCACGAATTGATGCGTTCGTTCACGGCATGGATGAAACCCGCACCTGTCTCTATCATGGTTCCGAAGAGCACGACCATGTAGACAGGGAGGAGCCACGGTGCGATCTCTCCCAGGATGGTGTAGGCCGGGACCTCGACGTCAAGAATACCCGGGTAGAATCCCATGATCACGAGGTAGAGGAAAAATCCTGGAAGGATCGTGATTATGGATGTCATGATACCCGAGATAACGGCTTCTTTCCTGCTCTCGATGTAATTCAGCGCGAAAAGGATCGCCGGGAAGGTCCCCAGGTTGTAGAAGGCGTATTTGAACCCTCCGAGAGCCCATCCTTCCTTGATCTCCCCGGTGGCAAGGCTGGCGCTGATCTGACCCCCCACCTGGGAGATACCGACAAGGAGGAAGACCAGGAATACGGCGTAAAGAATGTAGGACCACCAGGACATCACTATCTCGATCACGTAACTTCCGAAGAAGGTGAGGGTCGCGACGCCGGCCAGGAAGAGTCCCGCGCCGACAAGGGGCGGAAGCCCGAAGGACTGCATGAAGATACTTCCGGAGGTGGCACCTACAACACCAAGAACGATAAGGAGAAGGACGATGTAACACACCTCATACAGTACCCAGCCCGGACCGAGGAGCTCCTTGAAGAAACTCCGGTAGTCGTAGACCTTGAATGTCCTCGCGAATTCGTAGCTCACGGCAAAGACCAGGGACCACAGGGTCGTCGTAACCAGAACCATGCCCAGGATCCCGCCAAGGCTCCCGAAGTTAACGAAGTACTCCACGAGTTCCCGTCCCGTTCCGTACCCCCCGGCGATAATTACTGACTGGGAGATAAGTCCGGGCAGAATGAACTTTTTGTAGGAAGAAGAAGCCATCATCTTGCTGAAGAAACCCTGTTTTGCACCTGCCGAGTCGCTCATCTCTAAAACCCCTCTCGTGTTATGTCGGTTTTTCCTTCCTTTCTCTGCTCTTTTCGAACCATTGATCACCCCCGGAATACAAAAAGGCCGGAACCCCTACTGGGTCCCGGCCTCCTGAGCTTTAGCGGCAAAATATAACTCAGCCGCGCCAGGAGGGAGACCCCAAGGCGGGATAAAGGATAATGCCGTAAATAAAGAATCTGGACATGTCCGTACTTATCCGCAACGGGGACCCTCCTTCACAAAATATGCATTATGAAAATACAAAATCATTTCGGGGAGTCTATACCAACCTTGCCGCGTTGTCAACTGTCCGTTGACACTGTTGACACTGTCCGTTGACACTGTCCGTTGACACAAAAATCCAAAATGACACAAAAAATCCAAAATGACATTTTTGAAAATTTCCCGAAGCTACAATGTTTTGAAGGCCCTTTTCCAGAGTCTTTCGAAGACTTCCACCTGTTCGGGTCCGGGAACCCTCAGCCTGGCGCTCCCTCCCCCAAGACCCTCAAAGCACTCACCGGCTTCTGTCCTTATACCCTGTTCCATAAGCCGCTCGTAGAGATCTGCGCCATCTTCATCCATGGACACAAGGAGAATGGGAATACCGGGGTCGGTCTTTGCCGCGGTCACACCCGGAGTATCACTGATGATCTGAAGGACCCGGCCTTTGACCTCCCTTACGGTCTCCCGTGATCGCCGGATATATTCCCTGTCGAGAAGGGATGCGGCGCCTAGTTCCAGCGCCATGGAACTAACCGCAAACGGTGGCGCCACCTTCCGGACGTAGTTAAGGGCTTCCCCGTTGCGGATGACGCAATAGCCCGCCCTTATCCCGGCAAGGCCCCTGCCCTTGGAAAAGGAACGGAGCACGATCACGCATTGCTGTTCCAGGTTCAGAGCGGACTCTTCGTCCGGGATAAAGTCCCCGTAGGCCTCGTCCACTATCATCAAAGCGCCCCTGTTCTCACATTCCTTCGCCAGTACTGCCATATCCTCCAGAGGGGGGACCTGACCTGTGGGGTTGTGGGGCCTGTCTATGTACACTATCGACTCCTCACCCGTCATAGCCTCCATGATGAGTTTAGTCCGGAGGGTGAAGTCGGGGGGGAGCAGGTCTAACGAACGGTACGAAGCCCCGGCAAGCTGGAAATGCATAGGCCCGTCAGGGAATTGGGGGGTTACGCCGAGGACGGCACAGCCTTCCGTACAGAAGGTCCTCGCAAGAGTGATGATAAGGCCGATAGAGCCAGTGCCGATGACGACATCTTCAGGGGAGAAGATCCTTCCCCAGGAATCTGAAAGAGCCCTTCTGAAGGGCAGGTCATCTCCGGGGTAGCCGCTGGGGTCCGGCAGTCTCCCTGATCCCAGTATCTCATTCACGTAACCGGGGGAACCGAGAGGGTTTGTCCCCAGGGCGCAATCGACTGCAACAGGCCGCTCCTCCCTTGCAGTCGCGTACTCGGCGAACTTCATGTCCCTCACAGGTGCGGGCATCTTCTCTTTCCAGATCATGATCTCACCTTCCCTTACCCCGTTTTGAGAGCAATGATAACAGGAAAACAAAACCGTGGATCTAAAAGGCGTGAGAAGTGAGACGTGAGACGTAAGACGTAAGACGAAAAACCCCTGGAGCGATAAGGCAGATGACAGGTTTCAGAAGACATGAAAGGCAAAAACTCGTTAATCATACCCCTCAGACAAGCTGAGGGACGCGCCCCCCAGGCAAGCTGAAGGACTTGGTCCCGACATAGTCCCGACGAGGTCCCGAGGAGGTTTAACGAGGGAGGTGGGTTAACGAGGGGGGAGTATTAACGAGGGGCATGCCCTGTCGCTGCGCTTCGCTCTGACCTAGCCGGCATGCTGTCGGCGTAGGTTGGGACAGAGACGAAGTGCACCGACCTTTCCGTTTACCGTTCGCCGTTGACGCCTTAAATTGGGTTTTTCGAGTCACGGGTCACGAGTTACGAGTTACGCTCCTTCCCTTCCCTGTTGTCCAGTCCGAAGGGTGATGATAACATGTTATCCAGTGAAAGACGGGGTCATGGGTAAAGGCTCCAAGTTCTTATAGACCAAAAAGGAGGGACCCGGCATGTCCAACTACCATGAACCGGTGGAAGAACTCTCTGCAGATGACAGGGATATCAGCAGGGCTTTGAACAGCCTCAAGGAGGAGATCGAAGCGGTGGACTGGTACCATCAGCGTGCCGCCGCCACTAAGGATGGATCCATGAGGGATGTCGTGATCCATAACAGGAATGAAGAGATCGAACACGCCGCTATGATGCTTGAATGGCTGAGAAGGAAGATGCCCGAATTTGACCATGCCCTCAGTACCTTTCTCTTCACCGAGGCTCCCATCACCCAGGTCGAGGAGGAAGCCACAGGAGGAGAGGCATCTTCAGGGAAGACCTCATCGGACAGCAGCCTCGGCATAGGAAGCCTTAAGGGTTAGGACAGAGAGGACAGGAGGGAGGACAAGAATATGGATATTCTGAAGCGTTCCATATCCCCTGTAAGTGCCGCAGCATGGGAAGAGATCGATGAACAGGCTGTCAAGGTCTTAAAGAGCAGGCTTTCGGGCAGGAAGTTCGTGGACGTGGCTGGTCCCTTTGGTTGGGATCACGCTTCCGTTCCCACAGGCCGTCTTGATGTTTCAAAGGCGGAGGGCAAGAATGAAGTCCATTGGGGGGTGCACGTAGTGCAGCCTCTTGTTGAGACCCGTGTCTCCTTCGAAATGGGTGTCTGGGAACTCGACAACGTCGCCAGGGGCGCCAGGGACATGGACCTTGACCCTCTCATCGAGGCCGCAGAAAAGATCGCATCTTTTGAGGAGAACGCCATATTCAACGGTTTCGAGCCCGGATGCATTATTGGCCTGTCCCAGTCGGGAAGCGGCCAGGAGATATCACTGTCAACGGGCACCCCCAGGGAGATAATGGCCGGCCTCTCGGAAGCCCTGGTCTTTTTCAACAGGAATTCCATAGAAGGCCCCTACGCCCTTGTCGCTGGACCGCAGCTCTGGCAGATCATAGATGTTTTCGGGGACGGCTACCCTTTGAAGAAGCGAGTTTCTTCCCTCGCAGACGGAGGGATCATCTTTTCTCCCAATATCGAGGGGGGGTTCCTTGTTTCAAAAAGGGGCGGTGATCTCGAGCTCACTCTCGGCCAGGACTTCTCGATCGGCTACGAGTCCACCGAGGGAGACAAGGTCCGGCTCTTCATGGCCGAATCCTTCACCTTCCGCGTGATCGAACCCAACGCCGTAGTGCCGCTGGCGCTCTGAAACCAAAGGCTTGAACGGTTACCGGTAAACAGTAAGATCAGTTACCCGTAAGAATAAAAGCATGACCAGGGGGCCGGAAGCTTGCGCTTCCGGCCCCCTGGTTTTTCCTTGCGCCGCACTGAAAACGGTCTGGATCTTCCCGTAACTCGTCACCGCTTACGCTTCAAATTCCTTTAGGAACCTCTCCCTGTAGGGGAAAAGACCGAAAGAGCCGCCGGTGTGGATGAAGAGCACCCGCTCGCCTTTGCCGATGTTTCCCTTCTCTATCTCTTTTTTCAACCCGAAAAGGGCTTTGCCAGTGTATGTCGGGTCAAGAATTATGGCCTCAAGGGACGCGGCCTCCCTGATGAAACTGATCAACCCCGGCGAGGCCTTACCGTAGCCGTCGCCGATGTAGTCGTCAATTACCTCGAACTTCCCCCCGGGTTCCGGAAGGTCCGGGATGAACCTCTCCCTGAGTGAGCCGAAGATCTCCGCAACTTTTCCTGAAGACCATTCCGCCGGGAAGGCCACGCTCATTGCCGTCACCCTGCAGTCAAGGCCATGAACAAGGCATCCGGCAACAACTCCTGCCAGCGTCCCGCCCGAACCACAGGGGAAGACTATCCGGTCAGGGATCGATCCGATCTTCCCGGTCTGCTCAACTATCTCGCCGATAGCGTCAATATATCCCAGGGAGCCCAGGGCATCTGAGGCCCCAAGGGGGATGATATAGGGCTTGATCCCGGCGATCCGGTAGGAATCGGCGATCTCTACCATGCTAATTTCCAGATCCCTGAGGTCGGTGGCTGAAACTAGGGAGACCTTTGCTCCGAAAAGAAGATCCAGGAAGAGGTTCCCGTCGGGGACTGTCTCGGGCTCACCGTTAAGGACCAGGTGACATCGCAGTCCGATCCTTGCGGCCGCGGCTGCTGTAGCCCTGGCGTGGTTCGACTGGGGTCCTCCGCAGGTGATCAGGACTTCCGCTTCCCGGGAAATGGCCTCGGCAATGCAGTATTCAAGTTTCCTGATCTTGTTGCCAGAGAAGGCAAGGCCTGTCAGGTCGTCCCTCTTCAGCAGTATCTCCGGTCCCCCCAGCCTCGAAGAAAGCCTTTCTGCAGGATGTATCGGCGTGGGAAGGGAGGCGATCTCCAGTTTCTGAGCGAATCTTTTCATTTCTTTCATTGCCTCCTCCATTGTTATATGGTCTATTTGTGAACACGGTATCTATTTTGACACAACATGACTATTAATGCATATTAGGAGAATTCCATACATCGTTAGACTTAATATTGCCAATGATGGATCAGGCAGTGTTCCCGGGAGGATGATCAGGTTGGAAGCTTGCAAGGGAGATTGGGTCCAGATATACAGGGTGGTCCTGGAACCGGGTGAACGGGCTCCCCAGGTGCCGGAGGATACTGCCGGCGTTCCTCTTGAGATGAAGGTCAAGGGGATCCTCGTGGAGGAAACCGCGGTCCTGGGTGACGAGGTCACCATTGAGACGGCGGCTGGCCGCAAGATCAAGGGAAAACTGGTCGCCATCGAGCCGCCCTACGATGTCGGGTTCGGTCCGCCTCCACCGGAGCTTCGTTCAGTGGGTCCCGAGCTAAGGAGCATCCTGGCCGAAGGGTGGCACGATCATGAACAGGGCTAGCGACTACGCATCCGTGATGGCCCGAAGAGGCGAGATCATGAGGCGCTCGGTCGGTATCGACTACGGATCTTTCTCCACCGGGAGACTGGCCTTCGACTATGAACGAATGATGGCAGAGACGGGCTACCCCCTGGATGAGGTCAAAAGGATCCAGAAGGGATCCAACGTGGGGAACACCCCCCTTATAGAACTGAAGAACCTGACCGCCCTTGTGAGGAAGATCTCCGAACCGGGGCGTGGGGCAAGGATCTTCGTAAAGGATGAGGCCAACAACCCTGCAAGGTCCTTCAAGGACAGGCGGGCGTCCCTATCGGTACATAACGCCATGATGAAGGGTTACAAGGGAGTTGTGGCCGCAACAAGCGGGAACTACGGGGCAGCCGTCGCAAGCCAGGCCGCAAGAGAGAACCTCTCCAGCATTATCGTCCAGGAAGTTTTCGACAGCCGGGGCTTTGAGCAGCCCGAAATAGCCGAGAAAGGGAGGGCCTGCGAGGCTTACGGTTCGGAAGTGCTTCAATTGTCCGTAGGACCAGAGCTCTTCTACGTCTTTCTATTGGTCCTCGAGGAGACGGGCTTCTTCAACGCTTCCCTTTACACCCCTTTTTCCGTAGCAGGCATAGAGACCCTCGGCACCGAGATCGTGGAACAGGCCAGGGAACTGACGGGGCGTAACCCCGACGCGATCATAAGCACCCACGCTGGTGGCGGGATCACTACCGGAACGGCCAGGGGAGTTCTCAAGGCCGGCAGTCCAGAAACAATTATCATCGGGGCCAGCGTGAACCTGCAGGGCCTTCACATGGCTTCGGACCGGGACTTCAACCGTAAATCCTTCACCACTGGTCACACCGGTTTCGGCTTCCCCTTCGCCGTCTGGCCCGACCGTTCAGATGTCCCCCGGAACGCGGCCAGGGTCCTGCGTTACCTCGATCGTTACGTTACCGTGAGCCAGGGTTCCGTTTTTTACATTACCGAGGCTCTTGCCCAGCTTGAGGGGCTTGAGAGGGGACCAGCAGGCAATACGTCTCTTACGGCAGCATTTTCCCTCGCCCGGGAGATGGACGAGGACCAGGTAGTGGTGGTCAACGAGACCGAATACACGGGGGCGGGGAAGCATCCCTACGCCCAGATCGCCTTTGCGAAGAAGATGGGCGTTGATGTCTTCAGGGGTGACCCGTCCAGGGAGAAACCCGGTACAAATATAGTTATTCCGGAAGATCCCAGGCAGATCACAGCGGGAGAGGTCGACCTGGACAGGCTCCGGGAATCCTACGTAAAGAACGCCTGCAAGAGCCTGGGTGAAGATACGCGAATAACCCCTGTCGATCTGGATTTCGTCTGCAAGGACTCAAGGCTGTCCCCGGAAAGGGCCGAACAGCTTTTTCGGGAGAACGGGGCAATTTTTTAAACAGATCACAAGGCCGCAGTCTGGAATGAAAGGGAGAATGGCCAGATGGGATTGCGCCCCACAAGGATGGAAGTAAGTCTCGATAACCTCAGGTACAATTACCGGCTGATAAAGGACCATGTGAAGGGCACCAGGGTTATCGCGGTGGTAAAGGCCAACGCCTACAACCTGGGGATCATTCAGGTTGCGTGGGCGTTAAGGGGGGCAGGGGCGGATTTCTTCGCGGTGGCAACGCCGGACGAGGCTATCGAATTGAGAGAAGGCGGCATTACAAGCCCCGTGATCGTCCTGGGCACTTCCCCCTACCAGGCAGCCGGCGAATACGTCCGCCTGGGCATACGGGCCGCAATAACGGACCCTGCCATGGCAAGGGCGCTCTCGGAGGAGGCCATCCGGCAGAACAGGAAGGCCTTTGTCCACGTCAAGATAGACAGCGGCCTGGGACGAATAGGATTTATCCCCGGGCACACCCTTGATGTAGTGGAAGAGGTAGTATCCCTTCCGGGGATAGAGGCAGAGGGTGTTTTCACCCATTTTGCCACAGCCGATACCGGCGATATGACCTACACCCGCGAACAGTACCGCCGTTTCCTGGAGGCCCTGGAGGAACTTTCCGGGAAGGGCATCAGGTTCAGGATGCGTCACTGCTGCAACTCCTCGGCTACGCTGGAGACGCCCGAGATGGCCCTGGATGCTGTCAGGCCAGGACAGATCATTGCCGGTATTTATCCTGCTCCCGAGGTGAAACGTTCCATTATTCTGAAGGCATGCTTTGAGTTCAAGACCGCCATCGGGCTCATCCGTGAACTTCCGCCTGGAACAGGGGTCAGCTACGGCCTCGATTACGTCACTGAAAAGAACGAACGTATAGCCCAGTTACCCGTCGGTTATGCCGACGGCTACTTCAGGGAGCTATGGAACAAGGGTGCCGAGGTCCTGGTGGGAGGGGTTCGTTGTCCCGTGGTCGGGCGTATCTGTATGGACCAGATGATGGTGAACGTAAGTTCGGTTAAGGATGCAGCAGTGGGCGACGAAGTAGTATTGATAGGCAGGCAGGGTGGACAGGAGGTCACCATCGACGAAATCGCTTCCAAGATAGGCACCTTAACCTGTATGCCCCAGACTCTGATTGGCAAAAGGGTACCAAGGGTCTATATCGACAGGGAATCGGAAGTTCTGGATCACCCGGTTTAATTTGTGGTATCATTTCAGGTGTTTTCTGCTCTAAAGCGGCAAAAAGAAGGAGGTCGGATGAATGCTCGCGATAGTTAACACCAAGGCCTGGAGATTTCTCGGCATCCTGCAGAAGATCATCATGGTAATTTCCTCCATGGCCATCCTGACCCTGGTCCTGGTCCAGGTGCTTCTCAGGTATGTATTCGTAATGCCCCTGATGGGTGTGGAAGAGGTCGCCACCATGGTCGGGTTCTGGCTTTATTTCATGGGGGCTTCCTGGGGGACTGCCGAAAGGACACACATCAAGGCCGACGTCATGCAAGCCGTAGTCAAGGACCCCAGGAAGCTTATCTGGATCAAGGTCTTTACGTCGATACTCTGCGTGATCCTCTCGGGGATGATGCTCTACTGGGGATGGGGCTACACCGTGTGGGGTTACACGAAAATGCAGGTATCTCCAACCCTGAGGCTGCCGATGATCTACTCACAGGTCAGTATCTTTATTGGTGCCATCCTTATGTTCTTTTATTTCTGGGTCGAGTTTATCGATTATTTCCTTCAGGCCACCGGAAAGATCCCGATGGATACCCCCGGTGACGGTTCCTGTCAGCCTGTCGACGCTCCGGTGGTAGCGAATGCTAAATAACCTTACAAGAAACCAGTACGGGGAGTGGTAAAGAATGGTAATCGCGATCAACCTCGCCCTTCTTATAGGCCTTATCATTGTCGGGTTGCCTGTTCCCTTGTGTTTCATGTCGGCCGCGATCTACATGGGGATCGTTTACGACTTCAGCTTTTCCTTCCTGCTTCCCAGCGGCTATTACGCCCTTAACTCGCTTACCCTGCTGTCGGTGCCGTTCTTTATCATGGCCGGGGCGTTAATGTCCTCCTCGGGCATTGCGGAACGTCTCACCGACTTCGCCCAGGCCTTTCTCGGGCGGATGAGGGGCGGCATGGGAGCAGCGACCATAGTTGCCTGCGCCATATTCGGGGCCATCTCCGGGACATGTTCCTCGGCCGTTGCCTGTATCGGCGGGATAATGATCCCGAGACTGGAAAAGCTCGGCTACCCGAGATATTACTCCGTGGCCATGGTAGGCTGCGCATCGGTGCTGGGCCAGCTGATACCTCCCAGCGTACCCATGATCCTCTACGCCTGGGTCACGCAGCAGTCCGTGGCGGCCTGCTTCCTGGCGACGGTCATTCCCGGGATCATTACAACTATCCTGATGTGCGTTGTCAACTGGTTCGAGGTCAGGCGGATGGGAACCGTACAGGTGGAGCCGCAGATCCCCTTCTCCCAGAAGGTGCAGGTCATAGGCAAGGCGACAAAACACGGCATCTGGAGCCTTCTGATGCCCGTCATCATCCTCGGGGGCATCTACGGGGGGATAACCACTCCTACGGAATCGGCCGCGCTTGCGGTCTTCTACGCTATTATCGTAGGGTTCCTGATCCATCGCGAACTCACACCAAAGATCCTTTGCGATGCTCTGATAAACTCCTCTACCACCACGGGTGTTTGTGTTCTGATGCTGTTCTTTGTCTCCATACTGGCAAAGGTGTACACCATGCAGCGCATACCCCAGCAGCTTGCCGATTTCATGATGTCCATCTCCAACAACAGGATCGTCCTTCTCCTCCTGGTCAACGCATTCCTGATCATTATCGGTATGATGATGGACGACTTCAGCGGTACCATGCTCTCGGCCCCTTTGCTTCTGCCGCTGATGGTGACCATAGGTGTCCACCCTGTTCATTTCGCCGCCATCATGGGGACCAACCTGGGACTCGGGAATGTGACGCCGCCATGTGCCCCTATCCTTTACCTTGCGGGCCGCATAGGTGGTGCTTCGGTTGATGAGTATTTCAAGCCGGCTCTCAAGTTCATGCTCTTTGCCCAGGTTCCGGTGATCATAATGACGACCTATATTCCGGGACTGTCGATGTGGCTCCCGAGACTGCTAATGGGGGTCAAGTAAGAGCAATACTCTTTTTTAATACTGTTTCCCAGTTACCCTGAAAGGGGGTGGCATGATCCGGGAAAGAGAATGTTGCGCTCCAGGGGTTTAGAACAGAAAGAAGTGAACGGCAGAGAAGGACGTGAAATCTCCTTTTTCTGTATCATTACAAGGAGGTGCTTTAGATGAGGAAGGTTTTAGCTCTCGCGCTTGTTGTGGTCCTGGTCCTTGCTTTCGGAGCAGCGGCCTCCGCGGCACCGAAGTGGACCTTCAAGATGGGGCACGCCAACCCGGCGGGAACTCCCTACGATGAAACTGCTCACAAGTTCGCTGAACTGGTTGAGCAGAAGACCAACGGCCAGGTCAAGATCAACATCTTCCCCAACAACCAGCTGGGGGACTGGACCGAGACATTCGAGCTGATCTCCCGCGGAGTGGTCGAGATGGGCTTCCAGATCGCCAACGCCCAGTACGACCCCAAGCTGAACTTCGCTTACTACATGCCTTATGTCGTCCGCAACGTTGAAGAGGGGAAGAAAGCCTATTCCCCCGGCGGATGGGCCTTCGACATCATCAGAGAGCTCTGGCTTGAGCATGATATCCAGCCTCTCGCCGTGTGGCCTGTTGGAACAGCTGGAGTCTCCCTGAAATCCATGCCTCCATCGCCCGGTGACCCGAACGTTCCCAAGAGAATGAAAGTCCGTGTTATGGGTATTGAAGCATGTTCCCTTACCTATGAGGCTCTCGGCTATATCGCTACCCCGATCCCCTACGCTGAAGTTTATACTGCCATCCAGACCGGAATAGTTGAAGGGCAGCAGGGTGGCCCTCCCTTCCAGGCCTGGTCATTCCGCGACGTAAACAGCGTATGGATCCAGTACAACGACTACTTCGAGACCCACTGGGTTACGATCAACAAGGATATATGGGACAAACTGCCTGCTGATGTACAGGCCGCAATGCAGGAAGCCGCCAACGAGGCATCTGCCATCAGGTGGGGCCAGGTCGAGACCGAGGACGAGGAGTACAGGAACATCCTCAAGAACGACTTTGGCTGGCAGATCGTAATGCTCACAGATGAGGAACTCAAGGCCTGCGCCGACAAGGTCCGAAGGGAAGTATGGCCGAAAATGAAAGACCTCCTCGGCGAAGAACTCTACACCGAGGTCCGTCTCAACTCCATGGCCGAGTAGATCCGCCTGGTTGAAACACCGGTAATCTGTCTACAGCCGTGACAAGGGGCGGGAGGAGACTCCCGCCCCCCTTTTCTGAAAGACCGATATCCCGAAAGGGATCACATGTACCTTAGGGGTGATCTTTGATGGAAAGAACCAGGCTTTTCATGAACTGCCGCGTTAAGACCATGTGCCCCTCCTCTACCGAGGCTGAAGCCTTTCTGATCTGCGGGAACAGGATAGAGACGGCCGGTACTGAGGAAGACGTGCTTAAGCACCCTGTGGCGGGAAGAGCTGAAAAAGCGGATCTTGGAGGCCGCAGGGTGATACCGGGCATCATTGACGGGCACCTTCATTTTCAGGCCTGGTCGGAGAGCAGAAGGGCCGTGGATCTTTCAGGCTGCCGTTCCATCCCTGAGGTAGTTGAAAAACTCTCCGCCAGAGCTTCGCGACTAATGCCTAACGAATGGGTCCGGGGAATGCACTTCGATCATACCCGCTTTGCCGAGAACCGGCTTCCGGACAGGTCCGACCTTGACGCCGTTAAAAATCCCGTTCTCCTGACCCGGCTCTGCTACCATGCGCACTGCGCCAACTCCAGGGCCCTGGAACTGGCAGGAATAACAGAGATGGAGGGTCTTCCGGGGGGGATCCAGGTAGATGGAGCGGGCAGGCCGACGGGAGTTATCCTGGAAAGCGGTGCAGATATCCTTTTTGAAGCCTTCCGGAAGGACACCCCTGACGGGGACGACTTCCTTGAAGGCCTTTCGGACTGTATGAGGGAGATGGCCTCCTACGGGGTGACATCCATCAACCCCACCTCGGCGAAACACCTGGGTGTGCAGGAGTCCTTCGGCCCATACCAGGAACTCCGGCGACGGGGCGAACTGCTTCAGAGGGTTACGATCCATTTCAACGACCTTCCTCCCTTTGGAGTGTCATCCTTCCTGGGTGACGAAATGGTTCGTTTCGGAGGTCTGAAGTTGTTTGCCGACGGAGGTTTCTGCGCAAGGACCGGTGCCATGTCATTCGATTACAAGGGGATGCCTGGTTACCGCGGCGAACTGAACTACGACCCGGCCGTATTTGCAGGAATTATCCTGGAAGCCCAGAGACAGGGAGTCCAGGTATCGGTCCATACCATAGGGGACAGGGCCATGGACATGGTTCTTGATTCTTTTGAAGACGCCATGAAGGCTTTCCCCAGAAAATGGCTGAGACACAGGATCATTCACTGCTACATCGTAAGGCCTGAGCAGGCAAGACGAATGGCCTCTCTCGGGGTTATCGCCGATGTCCAGCCCGGTTTCATTGCCGACGAGATAGACATTGCTGAATCGGGGATACCGGAAGCGATGCTCCCGATCTCCTATGCCTGGAGATCGCTCATGGAAGCGGGGGTCCTTGTCGCCGGAAGCTCCGACTGTCCCGCTGCTTCACCTGACCCCTGGGTGGGGATCGACGCTGCGGTCAACAGGGTAAGGGGATGGGATCGCACCCCTGCCGGAGGCTGGTTTCCCGAGCAGAAGCTTTCCCTGGATGAAACGATAGCCCTCTTTACCAGGAATTCCGCCATTTCACTGGGGATGAGTGAAGCGCTAGGGACAATTGAGTCCGGCAAACTTGCCGATTTTGCTGTTCTGGAGGATGACCCATGGAGCATGCCGGCGGATGATCTGACCGGCGTCCGTGTTGCCGCCACGTTCAGGGGCGGCGATTGTATTTACGGTAATATCTGAAACCAGGGAGGGGAAAACAAATGGAACATTTCGACACGGGCAGCATGGTTTCCAGGGAGGTCGTGCAGGGAGTTCACGGAAAGTTCGTTCATTCTCCCCGGATGACCATGGCCTGGTGGCTTATCGAGGAGGGAGCACAGCTCCCGGAGCACTCCCACGAGCATGAGCAGGTGGTCAACGTGGTCGAGGGAACACTTGAGATATCCTCGGGAGGCAAGAAGTGGACTTTGGGACCCGGGTCGGTGCTTGTCATACCTTCCGGTGTTCCCCACCTCGCCCGGGGAATAACTGAATGCCGTGTGATAGACGCCTTCTGTCCGACCAGGGAGGATTATAAGTAAGATCGTAACTCGTAACTCGTACCCTGTCGCCGCAAAGGCCTAGCGGCTCGGGGTACCTTGTAACTTGTGACGCGGAAAACCAAGACCTTGTGAATCGTGTGGATCGGAGGTTTGTCATTCTGAGCGGAGCGAAGAATCTGTTCCTAATTCAGTTTCCAATCCAGATCCTTCATCCGCAACGCTAGACAGGTGTCATAGACAGGTGTCAGACCTACACTTTTGACAAAATTGATCTTTCGCAACGCTAGACACTAGACAGGTGTCAGACCTACACTTTTGACAAAATTGATCTTTCGCAACGCTAGACACTAGACAGGTGTCCTAGACAGGTGTTCAGACCTACACTTTTGACAAAATTGATCTTTCGGGTATTTTGGGTGATCTTAATTCCGTTTTTGAGAGCAGAAAGCACTCTACTGCAAGGGTGAAACTACTTTTGTCAAAAGTGTAGGTCTGACACCCCTTTTGCCCGATGTGGATCGGAGGTTTGTCATTCTGAGCGGAGCGAAGAATCTGTTCCTAATTCAGGTTCCAACCCAGATCCTTCATCCGCAAAAAACGCGGATTCAGGATGACAACAAACAAAAGCCGTGAATAGTGAATCGTAAAGGCGGAACCAGACCAACAATCCAGGTCCTGGGTGGTTCTAACAATAATATGATTTGAGGTTTTCTACCCCATCCCTTTGGTCGGGGCACTTCGTCTCTCTTGCTTTTCTACCCTGTGCTGGCGGTACGCCAGCTAGTGCAGAGCGAAGCCTACCGAGGTGATCCAACGAGGTGCTGCGTCTGCGTTATCTGTGGTGAGAAGATTTGGCTTTTCGAGTCACGAGTCATGAAAGAACAGATCCCTCGTCACTTCGTTCCTCAGGATGACAAGCAAGGCAAAGGTATTAACGGTAAACAGGAGGAGTTTTTTTGGACGAGATCAATTTTGTTACCCTGATCCCCTATGTTTTCATTACCACCTTTACCCCCGGTCCTAACAATATCAGTTGCGCCGCCAGCGCGGCCCGATGGGGCATGAGCAGGACCTGGGGGTACCTGCTAGGTATCGGTTCGGGCTTCTTCGTCATACTTCTGCTCTCGGGGGCCTTCTCGGGGGCATTGATTCGCGTTCTCCCCTGGCTGCAGGGGTACATGAGATGGGTCGGCGCAGCCTATATCCTCTGGCTTGCCTGGGGCATTGCAATGAGCGAGGGGCAGGGAGGCATAAGCGCCAACGGCCCCCTGAGGGGTTTCGCCAAGGGGTTTGTGTTGCAGTTCGTAAACCCGAAGGCCATACTCTACGCCGTGACTCTCTACACAGCTTTCCTGGGGCCCATTCTCGCCCGCCCGGTTCCAGTGGTACTCTCCGCGGCGCTGCTTTCGGTGATCGGTTTTTCTTCGATCCTGGCGTGGGCCGTCTTCGGGCTCGGTATCGACCGCTTCCTCCGCAACCCCCTTCACAGCAGGGTCGTCAACCTCGGCTTTGCCCTTCTCCTTGTCTGGACGGCTGCCAGGGTCGCCGGGTTGTTGTGAGTGCCAAAGTCTGCCGGGTGATCCTGATGATCCCGTAATGAGTCAGGGTATCACGTTGAGAACCTGGGTCGAGGCATCAGGGCTTATCAGATGGACTAGCATTCCTATCTCCTCCAGATGGCTTCCCAGGGTCTCGGCCCCTATGGACGTGACGCCGTAGGAGGTGAAGAGAGCCCGGGAAGTATTTGACGTGATATAGCTTCGGTCATCCGGGCCGTACAGGACGCTCGAAAGTATGCCCTCCCTGTCGGAAAGGAACATGTCCCCTTCCTTCAACTCCCGCTCCCTGCCCCCCATTGCGACGTATCGCTCCCCTCCCCGCGCAACATCGAGCACAAGGGGGGGTGATACCTTGTCCAGGTCATGTCCCGCCGTGAGGAGGCCGTTCTTCAGTTCTGCCATGAACATGGCCGCAACAAGGGGTGAGGGTGAGAGGATCGGTTTTCCCTTGAGCGCCACAGTCTCGATCTGGTGGAGTACCGGATAACCCTGCCCGAACTTCCGGAAGTGCCGTTCATAGGCTTCGAAGGGAGGCTCCTGTGCCATCTCTTTTCGGCTTTTCCCGCGGTACTGCTGACGCAGCTCTTCCTCTCTCAATGTTTTCCTGTTTTCGATAAGCGCTTCCCCCCGGGTATTGTTTATCCCCTCTATTACGAGAACGCCGAAAAAGGTATCCGGAAAAGACCCCGTCCAACCATTTGAGATCGTTATCATTGAAGTTCCCTCCTTTTGTTCTCATTCTCGGGCCGGACAGAATGATCCCACGCTCCGAGCCACCTGGGCAAACCCACTGTGCCTGCTGCAGGCACAGTGGTTTTCAGGAGCTAACCTCGATCCTGGAACCGCATTTCGCCTTCCATGACCGTTACTGCCGTGCCGCCGACCTTCACTCTTGAAACTTTTCCATTCTCTCTTTGAAGAGAGACCATTACCTGTCCGGGACGATGGACCTCGAAACCAGCCTCGCTGACAAGGTCTGTTGTCTCCTTGAACTCCACAAGGCCGTGATGTGCAATGAAAGCCCCCGCGCAACCGTTCCCGGTTCCGCACACCGGGTCTTCGCTGATCCCGACGAGGGGTGCGAAAGCCCTCATGTGAAAATCCGCTTCAGGGTCGACAGTCTCAAGACAGAAAGGTATGAACCCCGTCATTCCATGTCTTCCGCTGAGATCACTCATTGCCTGGAGATCCGGTTTCAGTTTCCGAACCGTATCCAGGTGTTTCAATCCGACAACGAACCACCAGATACCGGTCGAGACATTGAGGGGATCCGCTTCGAGCAGTTCGCTCTCGTCAATGCGCAAGATCCCGGCGATCTCGCGTCTGGATGCCCCGATATCCTTGAAGCGCGGTTTTGCCTGGGTCATCATGAAGACGGGGCGCCCTTCGACGAAGGATCGCTCCACTTCGAGTACTCCTGCCCTGGTCTCCTGGGTGAAGACCGAACGGTCCGGATCCAGGCATCCCTCTTCGTTAAGGGCATAAAAACTGCCTATCGTTGCGTGGCCACAAAGATCGACCTCGGAATTGGGAGTGAAGAAGCGCACTTTGAAATCTGCCTTGTCGGAAGGCTCTATGAAAGCTGTCTCGCTGAGATTCATCTCCCTCGCAATGAGCTGCATCTCTTTTTCGCCAAGGGATCCCGCGGAGGTCACTATTCCTGCCGGGTTTCCGCCGAAAAGCCTGTCAGTGAATACATCCACTTGCTTGATCCTGATAATTCCCATGATAATTCCTCCTTTATTCATCAGGCGGCTTCCCATTCGCCAATATTCGCATTGGATGGGTCCAAAAGAGATTTTACAGGGAAAATTTACGGTGAAGGCTGCCGATCCGATCGCAGAATACAGGTCCGATACTGACGGGGCAAGTCGGACAACACAAGCAGGGTGTTGAGCCCGTGACCAGAAGTATGCGGAACGGGCCCGGTGGATCTGCGGGAAGGTTGCCATATCGGTCAGCCTCTTTTATTCAGGGACAAAAATGGACCTTGAGCAAGTACCGGGCCTTCATTGTTCCTCCCGACTCAAGACTCCCGATCTACAGGGTCCCTTCACCTGCTGCCTGGTTTCAGGTTCTTCCTCGTAAAGGCTTCTCCAGCCCCCCCTTGTGTTTTGTATGCATACGGTCAAAATCAAGGTCTGACCCCAAAGCTTTTGCCTCTAATGCTTTTGCCTTTTCTGTCTTGTTTCAGCTTGTCATCTGTTGTCTTGTTTAACCCCCCCCCTTCTCCCTTGACTGGAAAGCGCTTTAACCTGACAATATGATGTGCATTGTCAGGGATGGAGGGCTGTTCCACTGATAGCCCCCAAGGGGGGTCCATGACAAAAAACGATAGCGTTGTTCTTGACCTCGAAGAAAGCCGTATCGTCATTCCAGGAGACCGACGGCTTCGCAAGGTCTATCTTGAGTTCAGCTCAAGGTGCAACCTTAATTGTCCCATGTGCTTCCGTGAATCCTGGACAGAGCCCCAGGGCGACATGAACTGGGAACTGTTCATCAGGCTTGTTTCGGACCTGGAACAGTTCCCGCGCCTTGAGACGCTTCACTTCCTCGGCATCGGCGAACCCTTCTGCCACCCCCGGCTTATTGACGCTGTAAAGATCCTCAAGTCGCTGAACAAACGCGTGAGGATAACCACCAACGCAACTATGCTGGATGCCGATGCCGCTGAAGCCCTGGTCAGAACAGGGGCCGATATCGTCGATCTGTCCGTGGAGGCGGAGAACGTACCCTGGCCGGGAAGGGCCAACAGCCTTGAGACCCTGGGCAGTGCTGCGGAAAATCTCATGAAAGCCCGCAAAAGAGCGGGGTCAGTTTCTTGCGAGACAAGAATAGCCCTTGTGGTGACCCGTTCGAACATTTCGCGCATTACCGAGATCGTTCAGTTCCTCAGGGGGAAAGGGATCAGCGCGGCCTCGGTGAGCAACCTTCTTCCTACGGACATGGCAGCCGATGCCAACAGGCTATACCCCCTTTCGCTGGAGGAAGAGGTGGCAGTGCGTTCGAAACTCTACACCCAGTTCCAGCATGCGGGGATAAAACCGGAACTCCCGAGGTTCGCCTTGTCCACGGAGCGACACTGCAACTTCGTCAGGTCCGAATCCTGTTTTATCAGGTGGGATGGGCTAATAGCCCCCTGCCTTAGGCTCAGTCACGGATACAGCGAGGTAGTTCTTGGAAGGGAGAAAGAGGTGGTCCCCTGGTTCTTCGGCGATCTCAAGGAACAGGGGCTGGCCGATGTATGGGACGACCCGGGCTATGTCTCCTTCAGGTGGAGGCTTCGCCGGGCCCTTTATGCCTCATGCCTGGACTGCAACCTTCTAAGGTCCTGCGAGTACGCCAAGACGACCGAGAGCGACTGCTGGGGCGATTCCCCGGGTTGCAGCGACTGCCTCTGGGACAGGAACCTGATCAGGTGTCCATGATGATGAAGTTCTTAAGGCAAATGACAGGGGGGTGATCGTGGGGAAGTTTTTTCAGGACAGGAGGCCGTCATAACCCAGGAATTGAGAGACTAGAGACTAGAGAGCGCTTCACGCCAGATCAGTGAAGAACAGGAAGTTCCATATAGAGAGAGGAGGAAAGGGCATGGAAAGATTGAATATGTTGCGTGTCAACCTGACCGAGGGGACAGTAAAACAGGAACCGCTAAACGAGGAGTGGGTTAAGCAGTACATTGGAGGCCGCGGGTACGGGACCAAGCTCCTTTACGAGGAACTTGAACCCGGGACAGATCCCCTTTCGGAGGGGAACAAACTCATCTTTGCCAACGGGCCTCTCACAGGTTCGAATGTCCCCACCGGGGGAAGGTACATGGTCGTCACCAAGAGCCCCCTTACCGGGTTCATAGCCTCAAGCAACTCGGGGGGGTACTGGGGCGCCGAACTGGCAAGGGCCGGCTACATGGTCCTTGTGTTCGAGGGCAAGGCGAAGAAACCCGTCTACCTCTGGATCAAGGACGACAAGGCCGAGCTGCGCGACGCTTCTTCGCTCTGGGGGAAGGACACACACTTGACCACTGATGCACTCCTTGAAGAAGTGGGAGACCCCAAGGCCAGGGTAGCCTGCATAGGGCCGGCGGGGGAGAAGTTGTCAAAGATCGCATGCATAATCAATGACAAGCACCGGGCGGCAGGCAGGAGCGGCGTGGGTGCCGTTATGGGCTCAAAGAACCTCAAGGCCATAGTCGTGCGCGGAAGCGGCACCTTCAAGGCGGCCAACCCCGAGGGGCTGAAGGAAACTCTCAGGGGCGCCATGCAGAAGATCAAGGAGAACGGCGTCACAGGGGAAGGCCTGCCGACCTATGGCACGGCAGTCCTGGTCAACATCCTTAACCAGCTGGGGAGTTACCCCTTCAAGAACTTCCAGGAGGCCCAGAACGAAGGGGCCGAGAATCACTCCGGAGAGAAGCTTGCCGAGACTTATCTCACCGGCAGGACCAACTGCTTTGCCTGCCCCATCGGCTGCGGAAGGGAGACCGCCCTGGACGACAAGAAGGGGGAGGGTCCCGAGTACGAGACGCTCTGGGCGCTGGGAAGCAACTGCGGTGTCAACGACCTGGAGCCTATCATAAGGGCCAACTACCTCTGCAACGAGCTCGGCCTCGATACCATCAGCGCCGGGGGGACCATATCCGCCGCAATGGAGCTTTATGAGAAAGGGTACATCAAGGAGGAGGAACTGGGGGTCGGGCCTGAACTCCGTTTCGGTTCCGGAGATGCTCTTGTCTACTGGACCGAGAAGATGGGCAAACTTGAGGGCCTGGGAGAGAAGCTGGCCGAGGGCAGCTACAGACTGAGCGAATCCTACGGCCACCCCGAGTTCTCCATCACCGTCAAGAAGCAGGAACTCCCTGCCTACGATCCGCGCGGGATCCAGGGGATAGGACTTACCTACGCGGTCAGCAACCGTGGGGCCTGCCACGTAAGGGGTTACCTCATCTCCCCTGAAGTTCTCGGCATTCCCGAGAAACTCGATCCGTGGGAAACAGAGGGGAAAGCCCAGTGGGGCAAGACATTCCATGATCTGACGGCGGCGATCGACTCTTCAGGGGTCTGCCTTTTCACCTCTTTCGCGCTGGGTGCCGATGACTACGCCGACATGATCAGGAACGGGGCAGGGATAGACCTGAATGCCGAAAGCCTCCTGGAGACAGGGGACAGGATCTGGACCCTGGAGCGGCTCTTCAACCTCAGGGAGGGTCTGGACGCGGCCAGAGACGATACGCTTCCTGTCAGGCTTCTAAAGGAGCCTATCCCCAAGGGGCCGGCCGAGGGAAAACTCAGCAGGATCGACAAGATGATCCCCGAGTATTACAAGCTGCGTGGTTGGGATGAAAAAGGAGTCCCCACGCCTGCGAAACTTGCTGAACTCGGGATAAAGTAGGGGCCGGATATGCCCAGGGTCTCCTTCTTCGGGATCGTAAGGGAGATAGTCGGCGAGAAGGAAACGCTGATAAGCGGGGGCGATACCGTGGGAAGCCTCCTGGAAGCGATCTCCGCGAAGTACGGCATGCGTTTCAACGAGAAGGTGATGGAGACCCCTGAACGCAAGCTTGACCTGATCCTGCTTCTGAACGGCAGGCACATTGAGCATATCGGCGGTCTATCCGCGCCGGTGAAGGAAGAGGATCACCTGGCCGTCTTTCCCCTCGTTGGAGGGGGATGACCGCGCTATATGAAGCTTATCCGCCACAGGGCCCCCTTGCGATAATGCGGGGGCCCTTTCTCTTCGGGGGATCCCAGATCTGGCTTATCCGGGAAGGGAGGATGGACCATTGAGAGAAGAGAAGATAGAGATGCGGGGTGTCTTCCTGGATGAGATATTGTCGTATTTTCTCGAAACGGGGTGGCAGGAGGTTTCGCCGGGCCTTTGGCGGGGAAAGTGCGGCAGCGTGGAAGCAGGGCTTCAGGAGGATGTGTCCCTAGGCTCCATCCGGCTTCCTTCGGTTACACTTGTCTTCAGGCTCAGGGGGAGGGATCATGAAAAAGTATTATCCTCCTTCCGTTCCAGATTCCTGAAGGCAGGAGGCTAGTTCGGGGAGGTTGTCGCTCGGTCTCGAGAAAAATAGAGCTGAACATAGGTATTGCAGCTCCCGGGGCCGGGTTTGAAAGCTCGGCCGTACCGACAGGAGCCCACCGCAGGATAATGGGGTACTACGCATCGCCGCTTCTTCTGGGTCCCGACCCCCTCACGGGATCTTCTCGAAATGGTAATGCACATGTTCTCTGATGAAGAGGCCCAAATATCTCAGCACCTCCCTCCCCTGAGGCCACCGACGGCAGAGGCGCTGGCAGCTAAGTCGGGTCGCCCCCTTGAGGAGACGGTCCGCATCCTCGACTCGCTTGCCCTTAAAAAACGCGTCATCCTTGCCAGCGGAAGCCCCCGCAAATACACGATCCTCCCCATAGTTCCCGGAACGTTCGAGATGGCTCTCATGACCCCGGACCTTGGCACCCGCAACCGGTGGCACGCCGATTTCGCGAGGCTCTTCGAACGGATATGGAACGAGTGGTACATCGTACGCTACACCCGTTCGATACGCCCCGGTATCAGGTACCTCCCTGTCCACGACTCGGCCCCTTCGCTTCTTAAGGCATTTCCCTCAGAGCGGATGGAGGAGATGATACGACCCTACACCGACTTTGCGGTAGGAATGTGCCAGTGCAGGATGGCGATGATCCTTGTCGACAAAGGTTGCGGCCGCCCGCTGGAGAACTGCGTGGTGATGGGCTCCGGGGCGGAAAAGTTCATCGCCGGAGGGTTGATGCGCCGCACAGATGCCGCCGAGGTCCTGGCTATCAAACGCCATGCGGAGGAGAATGGCTGCGTGAGCTGGTCGATGAGCGGCATAGGGGGTGAGCCTAGGGGCAACTCGAGCTGTTCCTGCTGCGGATGCTGCTGTCACTCCATGAGGAGCATAAGCCAGTTCAACTTCCCTGCCATGATAAGTCCCCCGGCCTTCATTCCGCTGCTCGACCCCGCAAAATGTGTCAAATGCGGCGCGTGCATTGCCGCCTGCCCGATGAAAGCCTGGTCTTCCGACGGGAGTTCTTCTCTGCTCTTTGATGCCGCGAGGTGCATCGGCTGTGGACTCTGCGTCGTAGCCTGCAAAAAGGGGGCTATGACCTTGAGGGAGTCCGGGAGAGGGCTTGAAAAAGCTCCGGGGTGGTTCGGATTTTTCCTGGACAATGTCCCTGGGTACCTTCTGAACGCCTTCCGCGTCTGGGCGCGCAGACATCTGGTCTGAGTGGTCCCGGCTCTATGCCTCCGACACGGGGATTGAGGTATCATCTCTCCAGACAGGACCTGCTTCTATCTCCCGGAGGTGTTCCATGGAGACACGCCTTATAGTCTATGCAGTTTTCGCCGCAGTCTATCTCGGTCTCATTGCCGGGCGCATTCCCCGCCTGGCTGCTGACCGTACCGGGATAGTCCTCCTCGGTGCCATTATCCTGGCTGTTACGGGTTTTGCGGATCCTGCGGAAGGCGGCCTGGGGGTAGATATACCAACCATTCTGCTTCTTTTCTCGTTTATGATCATTTCAGCCCAACTGAGGCTGGGGGGTTTTTACTCACTTGTTTCCCGCAAGATAGCGGCCCTTGAGATGTCCTCAGGGTCCTTTCTCGCGGTGCTGATCGGGACCTCGGCAGGCCTCTCGGCGCTGCTCTCTAACGACATCGTCTGCCTGGCGATGACGCCTGTCCTGATCCAGGGGTGTGTCAGGAAGGGGAGGGATCCCGTGCCATACCTCCTGGCTCTCGCATGCTCGGCCAACATAGGCTCGGCAGCGACTCTTATCGGCAACCCCCAGGTGATGCTTATCGGGCAATCCCTGAGCCTTGGTTTTGCCCGGTACACTATCTTCGCGGTCGTCCCGGTAATATTATCCCTCGCTTTATGCTGGCTGATCATCAGCAGGGACCTGGCCTACACATCCCCGGATATGATCACATTATCGCTTCCCGAGGACCAGCCCTTCATCCCCTGGCAGACAAAAAAGGGTTTAGCCGTTCTTGCCGTGGTGGTCGGGTTTTTTGTTCTGACACCTCTGCCCAGGGACATGGTAGCCCTGGCCGGGGCGGCGGTCCTTCTAACCAGCCGCACCATGGCCTCCAGGAAGACCCTCGGTCTCGTCGACTGGCAACTCCTGGTCCTCTTTATCGGCCTCTTCATTATAAACAGGTCCTTTTCCGATGCCGGCGGGATGGAAGCCATCGGGGCGATGCTCTCGCGTTTGGGCATTTCCCTGAGGAGTTCCGGCTGGCTCTTCGGGGTCTGCGCTGTCCTTTCGAACCTTGTCTCCAACGTTCCTGCCGTCATGCTCCTGCTCTCCCTGGCTCCCGATCCGTCATCGGGCCCCCTGCTTGCTATCGTTAGCACCTTTGCGGGGAACCTGCTCGTTGTCGGCAGCATCGCCAACATCATCGTGCTGGACCAGGCTGCGGCTTCGGGTGTGAAAATTTCATGGGAACGCCATGCCCGCACGGGGATACCAGTGACGCTTGCCAGCCTGGCCGTAGCGGCGGTCTGGCTTGCGGCATTTTCATGGTGAACGGTTTATACTCTTGTAAAAGGGGGGGGTGGGTCCGATGAAAGGTTTCGAGAAGATGGGCTCCTTTTACCTGGGACGGCAGGTTGACGACACTTCGGGCGCCACGACGGGGGACCTGTTGCTCTACGATGCCAGGGATCTTACCACTCACGGGATGATCATCGGCATGACCGGGAGCGGCAAAACGGGGCTTGCCATCTCACTCATCGAGGAGGCGCTGATAGACAACATCCCGGTGATAGCGATAGATCCGAAGGGGGATATCCCCAACCTGCTTCTTTCGTTCCCCGAACTCGCCCCGCAGGACTTCCGGCCCTGGATAAGCGAACAGGAGGCCTCCCGCAAAGGCCTGTCACCTGATGAATTTGCCCTGAAAACAGCCTCTGACTGGAAAAATGGTCTTGCCGAGTGGGGCATCGACGGTGAAAGGATCCGCAAGATGAGGGAGTCTGTCGACATGACCATCTATACCCCGGGCAGCTCCGCCGGCAGGATGGTCAGCATCCTCCACTCCTTCGATGCCCCGCCTGAAGCCATAAGAGCTGACGGCGACCTGTTCCGGGAGAGGGTCCAGACTACGGCATCCAGCATCCTCGCTTTAATGGGTATCGATGCCGACCCCCTGACAAGCAGGGAACATATCCTGATCTCCAGGGTGCTGGAGGATAAGTGGTCCCGCGGGGAATCCCTGGACATACCTGCCCTGATCGAGATGATAAGGGTACCGCCCTTCAGGTCAGTAGGTGTGCTGGACCTGGAGACCTTCTACCCTTCAGGTGCAAGAATGGAACTGGTCCTCAGGCTCAACCACCTGGTGGCGGCGCCGTCCTTTGCGCCCTGGATGGAAGGTGATCCCCTTGACGCCGCCAGCTTCCTCTACACGGCAGACGGAAAACCCCGTGCCTCCATATTCACCATAAGCCATCTCTCCGAGAGGGAGAGGATGTTCTTTGTATCGCTGCTCCTTAACGAGATACTAGGTTGGGTGAGGACTCAGCCGGGAACCTCGAGCCTGAGGGCTATCCTTTACATGGACGAGATCTTCGGCTTCTTCCCGCCTGTGATGAACCCGCCGTCAAAAACTGTCCTTCTTACGCTGCTGAAGCAGGCGCGGGCCTACGGGCTCGGGGTTCTGCTGGCCACCCAGAACCCGGTGGACCTTGACTACAAGGGCATATCCAACACCGGGACCTGGTTTATTGGAAGGCTTCAGACGGAACGCGACAAGGCCAGGATCCTGGAGGGGCTCAAGGGCGTTTCCGAAAAGGGCTTCCCTCCGCAGGAGCTCGACCGAATGATATCAGGGCTGGGGAAGCGGGTTTTCCTGCTACACAACGTCCACGAGGACAGGCCCGTCCTCTTCCAGACCCGCTGGGCTATGTCCTACCTCGCTGGGCCGGTGACGAGGGAGCAGATCAAGACCCTCGCGGGGGATACCTTCACCCGCCTGGTCCATGAGGCAGCCCTGCGCCCCGTGGCACCTCGCGAACCCGCCGTTCCTTTGCAGGCACCGGCCGCGCCAGGTGTTATCCCTTCAGGGATACCTTCGGTGTTCCTGCCTGCTCCGGCAGGGGTACAGGCTGAGTACGCCCCCTTTCTGGGAGCCTTCGCCAGGATACATTTCAGCGATACCAGGAGGAAGTTCGCCGAGACAAAGGACTTTGCCTATGCATTAGAGATCAGCGAGGGACCTTTTCCGGTGGACTGGGAGAACGCTTTCGTTATTGACGTGGATCCATCTGTCCTTTCCCAGGGGGTTCCGTCTCCGGTAATGTCCGAGGTCCCATCACCCGGACTCGATCCCAAGGTCTATACCAGGTGGGGAAGGGACTTTTTGAAGTGGCTCCCCCATAATTCCATGATGACCCTTATGACATGCCCTTCCCTCAAGGAATCGGCCCGGCCCGGTGAGACCAGGGCTGATTTCGCGGCCAGGATAGCCCTCTTAAGGCGTGAACTTCGTGATGCCGAGGTGGAGAAGATGCGTCGAAAATACGCCTCGAAGCTTACTACACTGCAGAACCGGCTGATGAGGGCCGAGCAGGCGATCGAGCGGGAGACCGAGCAGTCCAGGCACAAGAAGATGGAGACGGCCATTTCCTTCGGTACCGCTATCGCGGGCGCCTTCCTGGGCAGGAAGGTTAACACATATTCCGCTTCCAGGGTCGGTACTGCCGTCACCAAGGCTGCAAGGCTGCAGAAGGAGAGCGGTGATATAGCCAGGGCAAAAGAGACTGCCGGGTCGGTCAGGCAGGAGATAGCGGAGCTGGAAGCCAGGCTCGAGGAGGAGATAAATGCTATAACCCAGGTGGATTCCCCGGAGACGGAGATCCAGGAGGAGTTCATAAAGCCCAAGGCCTCCGGCATGAACCTTGTCCTGTTGGGTCTTCTCTGGCTTCCCTACTCCCGTGACTCCCAGGGAGGGATAATGCCCATGTGGGGCCGGGGTGACTGAATGCCTCATGACCCGTGAGGGAATGGAACTTTAAATGAAGAAAAGGACAGTTACTGTAATTGCGGTAATGTTTTTTTTGACGGGTGTTTTTTTTGCCTGGAGCAGGTTCGGTCCATCCTTGACCGGTCCATCAGAACCTGTTGAAGTCAGGGAGATTGCCGTTCCCGAACCTGAACCTGAGCACCTTGCCGGAACTGCCGGCGAAAAGGCTGTTCCTGCAAGGAAGCCTGAAAGCACTCCGGGATTCGATTTCCGTCCAGCTGAAGGGGAACCCTTCAGCCAAAGTGATCTGGAGGGATCAAGGATGCCCGCTCAGGAGATAACTCCCAGGGGGTCCGAGCCGGCAGTTTTCGACCTCGGGACGATACACCCCGTTGTCAGGGAGACGGCTGAGCAGGCAAAAGAGATAGTGGAGGACCTGGACAGGAAAACCCTCGAAACAACGAAAAAGGTGCTGGATAGCATTCCCTTCGTGGAGATAAAGCCTGAAAAGGCTGAACTGCGCCCCTCAGGGGATGGGGTAAAATTGACGATAACAGTGGATCCCCAGAACATCTCTTTCGGGAAAAAGTCCCGGGGGGAAACTGCCTCGCCCGATAATGTCTCGTCAGAAGATGAAGAACCGGCGAGGGAACAGAAGCAGTGATCTGAAACAGATCCGTCCCCGGGAACCGTTCCCGGGAATAGACCATGGAGGTGCTTGAAGAATGAGGAAAACCGTAGCGACAACCGATGCGCCCGCGGCAATAGGGCCCTACAGCCAGGCTGTCTGGGCGAATGAGCTGCTCTTTGTTTCAGGGCAGATACCCATCGACCCGAAAACCGGCGAAATGGTCGGGGAAAAAGCCGCGGAACAGGCAGAGCAGGTTCTTGAGAACATTGGGGCTATCCTGGGATCCCAGGGGCTTTCCTTCGCAAACGTGGTAAAGGCAACGGTCTTTGCCAAGGATATGAACGACTTCAAGGCCGTTAACGAAGTCTACGCCCGGTATTTCACCGCTGATCCCCCCGCGAGGGCCTTCGTCGAGGTCGCGCGCCTTCCCAAGGATGTTCTCGTAGAGATAGAGGTCATCGCCGTAAAAGGGTAGAGCATTGACAAAGAGACGAAAAATACGTACTGTTTTATCAGCCGGTTAAATTACCGGCAGATTCTGCTGTATGGGAGGCATTATCTAAATGCAGGGAACAGTCAAGTGGTTCAACGAAGCAAAGGGTTACGGTTTCATAACCCCCGACGAGGGCAATGACGTCTTCGTTCACTTCAGCGCGATCATGGGAGAAGGATTCAAGACGCTTGCGGAAGGACAGCGTGTAGAGTTCGAGGTAGTCCAGGGGGAGAAAGGCCCCCAGGCGGCAAACGTAGAGAAGATTTCCTGACTTCATCGCTTAAAAAACGCTAAAAAGATCATCAAAAGGGGCGGCATCCCTGTGAAGGGGTACCGCCTTTTTCTTTCCCTTTTGGGTGACCGTACGCTAGATATGTCCTGAAAGCCTTCAGGGGCTTGCTTTCCGGCCTCTATTGGTGCGATAATCCCTATAAATAAAGCCTTTCGAGAGGAGGTCAGGAAGAGTGAACAAATCAGAACTGATCCAGGCCGTGGCAAAAGCGGCAGGCCTTAGCAACGGCAAGGCTACCCAGGTGGTATCGACGGTCATCGGTGAGATCGCAGGAGCACTCGCCAAGGGGAACAAGGTCCAGATAGCAGGCTTCGGAACCTTTGAGGTCAGGCAGAGAGCGGCAAGAGAAGCGCGTAATCCCCAGGACCCCACCAAGAAGGTCAAGGTTCCCGCAAGAAAGGTTCCCGCTTTCCGTGCAGGCAAGGCATTAAAGGACAAGGTCAGCTAGTACGTCTTATTCCTTTTCCGCCCCGAAAGGGGCGGATTTTTTTTCGTAATGACCTGAGAGGCAAAGTCAGTTTACCGTTCATCCTTTTTCATTTACCATCTAACTGCATCATGATGACCGCCCGGGAGTGTTTATATGCCAAAACAGACGGGCCTTTCCAGCGAAAGGCCGGGGATCATGGAAGGGATATCAAGGAGCGACCTTTTTGAGCACTCCGGGGCTGCCAACATGATAGTTGCATTTGACACCACCCTTGTTGCAGTCAACGCGAAGTTCGAAGAGATGACAGGCTATTCCAGGAAAGAGGTTGAGGGCAGAATGAGCTGGACCAGGCTCGTTCACCCTGACGATCTTAAGAAGATGCTGGAGTACCATCGCCTTCGCCGGGAAAACCCCTCTCTTGTCCCAGGTAACTACGAATACCGTTTTATCGATTCCGGCGGTGGGATCCGCTGGGGATTGCTGACCGGTGCCACCCTCGCCAACGGTTCAAAGACACTGATATCTGTTGTGGATGTAACTGAACTGAAGGAAAAGCAGTTTGCCCTTGAGCGGACAGAAGAACTGTACGAGAACATAGTCCAGACCCAGTCTGAACTGATCGTACGTTTCACCCCCGATTTTGTATTCACCTTTGTCAACGATGCGTACTGCCGCTATTACGACGAATCCCGGGAGGAACTACTGGGAAGCCCCCTTCTTCTGAAACACAGCCCTCCTGGAGAGGTCGAAAAGCAGAAGAAGTATTTCCGCTCCCTCTCCACCGACAGGCCTGTGAGTGAGGTCGTGGAGATGAACGTAACAGCCTCGGGCGAGGTGCGCTGGCAGCACTGGACGGACAGGGCTTTCTTCGACCGGCAGGGGAACCTGGTGGAGATCCAGTCTATTGGAAGGGATATAACTGACCTCCACCTTACCAGTGAAAAGCTCGAGAGCACCGTAGAAAAGCTGAAGAACTCCTTTTCCCTGGCCATAGAGATGGCGGGAAAGATCATCGAAGTCAGGGATCCCTTCACCGCAGGGCACCAGAGGAGGGTGGCAAAGATCGCCGGTGCCATGGCGAGGGCCCTGGGGCTTTCGGAAGATGAGATAATCGCTACGGAACTGGCGTCCCTGGCCCACGATGTGGGGAAGATCCACGTTCCGAGCGAGATCCTGAGCAAACCCGGAGTTCTCCAGTCTGCCGAGTGGGCCATAATAAGGCAGCATCCAGTCTACAGCTCTGAGATACTCAGGACCATTGAAACTCCCTGGGACCTGGCGGAGATCGCCCTTCAGCACCACGAAAGATACGACGGCAGCGGATATCCCGAAGGACTGTCGGGAGAAGATATCAGGATAGAGGCACGGGTCCTTGCCGTGGCCGACGTGATAGAGGCCATGTCATCACACCGCCCCTACCGTCCCCTGGTGGGCATAGACCTGGCGCTCGAAGAGATTGAAGAGGGCAGGGGAACAAGATACGATCCTGCCGCGGCAGATGTAGCGCTATATATCTTCAGGAAAAAGGGGTTTGAGATATGAAAAATCTTTTGAAGAAAAAACTTGCCGCTGGAGAGGTGGTGATCGGTCCCTTTGTGGGGATCGACAGCCCTGACCTGGTGGAGGTCATGGGTCTGGCAGGCTTTGATTTCTGTGTCATCGACACTGAACACGGCCCCATGGACCCCGAGTCGATCCAGCACCTCATAAGGGCTGCCGGGCTTTCGGGAATGACACCGGTGGTCCGGGTGCCCCGGGCTGAACCCGTTGATATCCTCAAGGTACTCGACGTGGGGGCTCATTGCATTCACGTTCCCCAGGTCAACTCCCCCGAGATGGCCCTTTCTGTTGCAAGAGCGGCCCGGTACCACCCCTCCGGTATGCGGGGTGTGGCGGTCCCCAGGGCTCTCTCATACGGTCTTGAACCCCTTGACCATGCACTGGAGGAGGCCAACAGGGAGGTAATGGTCATCATCCACTGCGAGAACTCTGAGGGTCTTGAAAGGCTTGAGGAGATAGCAGGTGTGGAAGGGATAGACATGGTATTCGTTGGGCCCTATGACCTGTCACAATCCCTGGGGGTGCCGGGGCAGATATTCCACCCGTCGATGGTAAAAGCGGTCTCGCGGGCCCTCGACGCCATAAACGGTGCCGGAAAGCCCGCGGGAATATTTGTCACCTCCCCCGACGAGGCGGGAAAACGCATCGAACAGGGGTTCCGTTACATAGGCTACAGCGTGGACAGCCTGATATTCGGAAAAGCCTGCAGGGATGTCCTCAGCACCTTGAAAAACCACAGGCAGGGCATTTGATGCATCCCTCCTGACGGGCCATGGAAGCACCGCAGACGGGGCACATGTCAGTGTCGGAGAGGGACTCCATCATGCCAGTCTCTTCCATGTTAAGGTAGCCCATGCTGAGCAGTCCATAGGCGATGGCGTCGGGGACGGACATTATCACTCCGTCGTCGTGCCACACCGGCTGTGATCCGCCTATACCCTTCATCTGCTTGATAATAGCGTGGATCCTTACCCCGCTCCTGAGTGAGAGGGAGATAAGCCTTCCCATTGCCTCTGTGAATGCCATTGTTTCGTGGCCCGATTTGCCCATGGTGGTGAAGACTTCTACGGGCCGACCGTTGATCTCGTTTACGGTCAGGTAGAGGTTGCCATAGCTTGTGGGTATCTTCGCCGTCTTGCCACCCAGGATGAAGGGGCGATCCATGGGTTTCTCCACTTCAGACACCTGCGGTATGGGAAGCGCCTGCTGGATCGCGGGTTTGTCCACGTAGAGCACCTGTTCTGAACGGCATCCGTCGCGGAAGACGGTGATCCCCTTGCAGTGGGTCTTCCACGCAAGTATGTAGGCCTTCTCCACATCCTCGACGGTTGCGCTGTTCGGGAGATTGATGGTCTTGCTGACCGCATTGTCGACGTACTCCTGGAATGCCGACTGCATCCTCACGTGCCACTCGGGGGCTATCTGGTGGGAGGTCTTGAAAACCCTGGCCAGTACATCGGGGGATCCACCCTTCTCGATGGCCTCCACGTAGTAGCGGTTGCGGTAGGAGAACTGCTTGCCCTCCAGAACCTCCTTGGTGAACTCAAGGGCGAAAACAGGTTCGATGCCCGAAGAACAGTCGGCGATCATCGACAGAGATCCCGTTGGGGCTATGGTCGTAATAGTCGAGTTTCTGAGCCCCGATTCGGGAAGGGCCGGGCATACTCCCCTGGTAAGAGCCAGGGCGGCACTTTCCTGCTTCCCGACCGTTGTTATCGTCGACATGATGTTTCCAGCCAGTTCAAGGGCTTCGTTTGAATCGTAGGGGATCCTCAGCTGGAAAAGCATATCGGCCCAGCCCATGATCCCCAGTCCTATCTTTCGGGTATTCTTTACCATCTCCTCGATCTGGGGGAGGGGGTAACCGTTGACGTCTATCACGTCGTCAAGGAAACGTACGGCCAGCCTCGTGGTGAGCCTCAGTTTCTCCCAGTCGACCCCGTTGTCCTTGACCATGTGACCCAGGTTGATGCTCCCCAGGTTGCAAGCCTCGTAGGGCAAAAGCGGCTGTTCGCCGCAGTTGTGGACTATCAGTCCGTTGGCATCAAAGGAATTCTCGCCCGGAACCATAACGTCGAATACTTCCTCGATGCCGTCTGGGACCAGCAGGTCTACAGTTGCCATAAAAGGCTCCCTGTTCATTTTTCGCCTGTAATTGTTAAGGATTTCCATGAGTTTTTCCTGTTTGTCAGAGTCCTTAAACCCCGCCTTTTCAGAAAACAGCCTGATATTTTCCCTGGAGATCACAAGTTCATGCTGCGCGAGTGTTTTGTAGGCTTTCATGCCCCCCTTGCCATCGGGCAGAAGGGCTGCCCGCTCTTCGCGCCGGTTTTTATAAATAGTGCTGGCTATACCCAGTCTCAGGAGCATTCTTTGGACAGCCTGCAGGGTTGGCAGTGAACTCTGGCTGAGCCGGACGCTTATGCCCTTTTCCTGTTCACCCTGGACTGAACCGTCAGCATCGAACAGTCCACTGAGGAAACCCCGGATAAAAGCGGAGGAAGTTTCTGTCTCCATTTTTCGGGTGACCCCTTTGTTCCCTGGCGACATGCCAAGGAATGAAGCCAGGGCCCCGATTGAGACCGTAGACATTCTGTATTCGTTACGGCCTCTGACCGGAACCCAGCCTTGAAAATCACTGCGGTGGGGCAAGGTTTGAACTGCTTTTAAAGCTTCATCCATTACGGCCAGGGGACCCCGTCCCATATTCTCTTCTCCGGCAACCTTTGCATCGGTCACCCAAAGGGAAAGGACGGTTTTGTCCTTCTTGATCGTTCCGTCGCCCACCAGAAGTCCCATGAGGTAGCCTTGTTCCAGATTCCCAAAGCCGTCCCATTCCGGTCCTGACCTGTGATCGTTGATCTTTATCCTGTCGCCCTGCTTGAGTTCCCCGGCAGCAACCCACTGAAGATCCTCCCTGTAACGGGTTTTACGGGTTACCTTCAAGACCGGGTGGTTTCCGGTAAGCCGTATACTGAAGCCCTCCCTGGTTTCAAGGCGGAGGATCTGCTTTTCTCCCGTTACAAAGAACCCTTCTTCAGAAGATGAGACCATCTTACCGTTTAGCACAAGGCCAATCCTTCTGCCGCAGAGATCCTTAGCCTGTTTAGGTCCCTCGACAGTATGGATCAGGGTTTCCCCGGAAACACAAGGATTGGTTGACGTGATAGCACCTAAATGCGCCAAAGCATTATCCTTGTTCATCTTGTCCATGAAGACCATCCCGGGGTCACCGGTCTTCCATGCCATTTCGCATATGAGTTTGAAGAGTTCCCGGGCCTTCACGGTCCGGACCGTCTCTCTTGTCCTTGGGTTCAGGAGATCCCAGTAGTCGTCGTTCTCGACGGCGCCCATGAACGCGTCAGGCGTCCCGACGGAGATGTTGAAATTCTTGAGTTTGCCTTCCTCTGTTTTGGCCTTAATAAAGTCGAAGACATCGGGGTGGTCTGCATCCAGAATGCCCATGTTCGCCCCGCGTCTCATGCCCCCCTGCATCACGACTTCCGTGGCATGGTCGAACATGCCCATGAAGGAGATGGGGCCCGAGGCTATTCCATTGGTGCTGGAGACCTTGTCGCCCTTTGGTCTGAGTTTGCTGAAATTGTACCCGGTACCTCCGCCGGATTTATGAATGAGGGCCATGTGCTTCAGTGAGTCGAATATTCCCTCCATGCTGTCATCCACCGGGAGCACGAAGCAGGCAGCCAGCTGACCGCCCCTGCGTCCTGCGTTCATAAGGGTGGGGCTGTTGGGGAGGAAATCAAGGCGGGCCATTATGTCGTGGAACATCTTGACGATGGTGTCGTCAGAAGGATCCTCCTCGGCGGTGGCTACGAACCTGGCAACCCTCCAGAACATCTCGTCGGGGGTCTCGATTATCTTCCCCTCGTCATCCTTCAGGAGGTATCTCTCCTCAAGGACTCTCGTCGCGTTCTCGGAAAGTGGCAGGGTGACATTCTGAAGGTTCCCGTTTTCGTCCATCGTCCTGGTCTCCTTTTCTCGTTCTTTACCACGGGGGTACTTGATATGTGGTTGGTCGGCGCTAAGGCCTCCACATTTAGCGTATCACAAACTGCCTTGACTGGCTAAACTGAATATTTGTAAATTTTTTGATGGCTCATGTATCTTTGTTACAGAACTCTGAGGGAGAGTTTTTCGGAGAGAATTTCAAGGGTTCTTATCCCTCCGATCGAGTTCCCTCTTGCGTCAAGTGCAGGCCCGACGACGGCCACCCCGGCCCTCCCCGGAACTGAGCCCATGATCCCTCCCCCTACCCCGCTCTTGGCGGGGAACCCGACCCTTACGGCGAAATCGCCAGACCCGTCGTAGAGACCGCAGGTCTGCATCAGGGCTCTCAGGATGATAGAGGTCCGGCTGCTGAACACCCGGTCGCCGTTCAGGGGGTTTACGCCGCCTGAGGCCAGGGTTGCTCCCATTACGGCCAGGTCCCTGACGGTGCACTCTATGGCACATTGGCGAAAGTAGGTATCCAGGATGTTCTCCACATTCCCCTCCATGGCCTCCACGCTGCGAAGGAAGTATCCAAGCGACCTGTTCCTGTCACTGGTGTTCCTTTCGGAGGCAGCCACTGCCTCGTTAACGGACATATGATTGTTCCCGGACATCTTCTTCATAACCCCCAGCACCGCCTCCAGGCGCTCGTTGCTGTCCCTGAAGGGAAGAAGTGAAAGAACAAGAATGGCCCCCGAATTTATCAGGGGGTTCTGGGGACGGTGTGGAGCTCTCATCTCGAGGCGCATGATGGAATTGAAAGGATCTGCGCTTGGTTCGACCCCGACCCGGGAAAATACCAGATCTTCCCCGCAGATGTTAAGGGCGAGCCCGAGGGATGCCATCTTTGATATGGACTGAACCGTTATTCGGGTAGCCGTCTCGCCCGCCGAACGGATACTCCCGTCGATGCCGCAGCAGGCAGCGGCAAGGGCGGCCGGGTCGGACTTGGCCAGTTCGGGAATATAGGTGGCCACAGTGCCCTCTCTGAGTACTCCCCTGCCAGATCGGACAGCCTCTTCAAGGATCCTCTCCATTTCTTTTCCTCCTCTGATGGGATTCAAGCAGGAGCAATGAAAATTATACTTGCTCTTGCTCCATTTTCCCTCCTTGCTCCCCCCTGCCTTTTTTTACCCCACGGAGGCCGTGGATCGGGGCACTTGTCATGCGACCTGTCCTGCAGATGGTCAATACTGTTTGAAAAAAGGCTTTCAAAGGCCGCAATTCAATTTTTTCTATCGCCAGGGCCAACTTTCGACCTTGTTATACCGAACCATATTCTGTTATCGATCATATGAAGTGATCATCTAAAATAATAAAACCTTCGGCCTGTGACTAAAGATTATTTGTAGACTTTCGCCCCTTTGGGTAGAATAGGACGGCTTCTAAAACAAATTCGCAGTCAGGGAGAGATCATTTGAACAGATACCGCTCGGTGTTCCTTTCGGATCTGCACCTGGGAACCAGGTGGAGCCGTCCAGAACCTCTCAGAAATTTCCTCGGAAAAGTCCAGTGCGATTTCCTCTACCTCGTAGGAGATGTGATCGACGGCTGGAAAGTGTCCCGTCTTTCTCACCTGAGCGAATCCCACAGGGAGATCCTCAGGAAACTGGGCTCCCTGGCCCGTGACATGGAAGTAACCTATATACCGGGCAACCATGATGAATTCCTCGACCGCCTGTTCGGTGGAAGGAAGGGAAGGGTTTTCTTCCGCGAGAAAGTACTTCACAGTACCGCCGATGGAAGGCGGTTCCTGGTCTCCCATGGTGATGAATTCGATCGCGTGGCCCACTGGTCAAGGATCCTGAATGCCATAGCCGGGAAGTCCTATGACCTGACCCTCTGGGTAAACGCTGGCATAAACGCCATCCTCCCCCTTGCGGGAATGCGAAGGCGTTCCCTGGCGGGATTCCTGAAGAAGAAATTCAAGACCGTTGCAGGTGCGTTCAGCGGGTTCGAGAGCAGGATCATATCCGAGGTCATAAAAGCCGGGCTGGACGGAGTTATCTGCGGCCACCTTCACAATCCCTTCATCAGGAACGTCAGGGACGTGCTTTTTTGCAACTGTGGCGACTGGGTGGAGAACTGCTCAGCCCTGGTAGAACACATTGATGGCCGCCTGGAGATGTTGCGGCTTGACGAAGCCGGTGAACTGGGGCCGGCAGCGAGGGCGTTAAATACTCCGTGAACCGTAAATCGTAAATCGTAAATCGGAGAAGCAAAGCCCCTTCCGCCTCACGGGGTTTAAGGTTTTCCTGCTGCCTGTAGCCTGTTGCCTGACGCCTTGCTTCTGGTTTTTCTTCTCACTTCTCACTTCTCACTTCTCACTTCTCACAGTCCTTCCTCCTCACAGTCCTTCCTCCTTGACTCCCATCCGGGAAAGTGGTATAAAACTTCCCAATACAGAAAAGCGGAGGCACCGATGAATAGAAACTCAGCAGTCTCCTGCAATTTCGGATTCGTCTATTTTTACGCCAGCGTGGGACCCCCTCTGAGGGCCGGCGCCTAGGCGTCTTTGGTCTGAAGAGGCCGGGGTCCCCAAAAAGGGGACCCCGGCTTTTTTTATTCTTTTACATCATCTTTCAAAGGAGCTGGGCACAGTGGAGATAGCGGAGCGGCAGTCGAGGGATCTGGGAAGAACCGTAAGAGCCATGTGGGAGAAAGTCCCCTTTTACAGGTCCCGAATGGAGGATATGGGGGTCAGCCCCGAAGATATCAAGTCGGGGGAAGACCTTCATAAACTTCCTTTCATGACCAAGAGCGACCTGAGGGACGCTTACCCCATGGGGATCCTAGCCTGCGGCACCGACGATGTGGTGCGTATCCATGCATCATCCGGAACGACCGGCAAGCCCACGGTCGTCCCCTATACGAAGAACGACATCAGGACCTGGGAAGAGTGCATGGAGAACTGCCTCAGGACCGCGGGAGTAACCAGAGGCGATGTCTTCCAGGTTATTTTGGGGTACGGGCTCTTCACGGGCGCACTTGGCTTCCATTACGGGGCCGAAAGGCTGGGGGCCATGGTGATCCCGACGGGCGGGGGTTTTACGGGCCGCCAGCTCATGCTGATGGAGGATCTGGGAACTACGGTCTTCACAAGCACCCCCTCCTACGCGCTGCACCTCAGCGAGGAGGTGCGAAAGAACGGTTTGAGGAAAAAGCTGCGCCTTCGTCTCGCGATACTGGGCGGAGAGGCCTGGACTGAAAAGATGAGGGACCGAATAGAAAGCGAACTTGGTGTAGTGGCGGTCGATTCGTACGGTCTTTCAGAGGTGATCGGTCCCGGCGTCGCAATGGAATGTCCCGAAAGGGCCGGCCTTCATCCCGACTGGGAACATTTCATATTCGAGATAGTAGACCCCGAAACAGGCCGAGTCCTCCCCGAGGGGGAAGAGGGGGAACTGGTCATTACATCCCTCACCAAGGAGGCCATGCCTGTTATCCGTTACCGGACAAGGGACCTGACCCGCCTCATCCCGGGGACATGCAGCTGCGGCAGGAAAGGGTTGCGGCTGGAGCGGATCAAGGGGCGATGCGACGACATGCTTATCATCCGGGGGGTGAATGTGTTCCCCTCACAGGTGGAGGCGGTTTTGGGCGGCATAGAGGGTCTTTCGCTCCACTACAAGATCGAAGTCTTCCAGCCCAACGGCCTTAAGGAACTGAAGGTCCTCTGCGAGGCTGAAGGCTGGATGGACGAATTGAAAAGGGAAGAAAAGGAGAAGGAAACAGCGAGGAAACTCCATGAGAACCTCGGGATCAGGGTCGGTTTCACCCTTCTCCCCCCGGAGGCGCTTGAACGGTCGGCAGGCAAGGCAGTGAGGGTCACCCGGGTGGCATGAATTCCGCCGCGGGTTCCGGAAATAGCATAGACAGAGACAAGGAGGAGAGAAAGATGCAGGACAGGAAAAACATGGAGCAGAGGAAGTCAGCGATCTTCCCGGAAAGACCCGTTATGAAACCGAAACCGGTGGACGTGGAGATTGATTTTGAAGGTCTCCCCATGGCCTGGAAAGAGGCACGGGACTCCTTTGACAGGATCAGGTAAGGGGATCCTGATCCAGGAAACTGCTGAAGAGTTTGCCGAAGTCGACAGGACCTATGACGCAGTCCTTGTAACTTTCATAAATGTTCTCACGTCCCTGCTCGAGTGTCGGAGGCCGCACCCCGAACCTTATCGAAAAGGCGGCCTCCGCCATGGCGGCCAGCTTGTCGCAGGCATCTATGACGGATCCGTCAACGGGGTCACAGTCGTCGCGGTTGTATCTTGAGTTCATTTCCGATGGGGTCAGGCCGGCGATAATATTCCCGGTGACCGGGTCCCTGGCCCTGTTGGAGAACTCGTCCCCTGTCAGGTAACGTATCTCTTCCCTCCAGCTTTCCGGGAGAAGCGGGAGGAGCCTGGTCTCCATGGATTCGCTCTCGTATTCCTTGATCAACTCTTCCAGCCCTCCAACAGAGCGCTTGACCGGCGAAATAATATCCCGGGTCAGGACTTCCGGAAGGTCGTGAAAGAGCCCCCCGAAAAAATCATTGCGCCGCCTCCCGGGACAGGCATCCATCTCTAGGGCGGTAAAGTACGAGAGTGCCGCAACCATCAGCAGATGTCCCAGGACGGAAGACGCCGGCACCCGTGGGATCTGTGCCCACCGGACCTGGAAGCGCAGCTGCCCGCAGAGGTCGATGAAGGCATAAAGTCCCTTGTCGGGCATGTCGCGGCGCATCATTATTTCCCTGACGCCCGACAGATCGATATGCTTCTCAACCTGGCCCTCGATCTCGCGGCGGGTCTCCTCGATACCCCAGAGGGTGCTGTTCTGGGAATATATCATCCGGAATTCCCACAGTGTGGCCAGGTAGTGCGATGCTTCCAGGATCCTCTTTTCCCGGCAGGAGAAGTCCGGCTCTTCCAGGTAGATTCTGAAACGGTTGAAGAAACCTCCCGCGGCAGGTTCAAGGGCCGCGGCGGTCTTCTCCAGGACCCAGCCGTTCAGCCTCTTTCCGTGTTTGTCCATCATCCTGTGGAATACGGGGGGCTTGATGTCTGTCAGGACCACCCTCTGGAAAAATTCGAAGAGCCCTCCCTCAACCAGGGAGACCCAGTTCAGGTCCTTCCCCTGGTCCTCTTCGCAACGGGCAATGACCCAGGCGATGGCCATTTTATGGGCCTGTTTTGCCAGCTCTGTGAACTGGGCCGGGCGGGCATGGTCGTTCCACCTTGTCATCGAAGCGGCAGAGAAGATCAGCTCTGCCAGGCCGGGTGTTATCATTGCCGTTACCTCCATATAGATCGGGACCGGTTGGTTCTTTCTCACTTCACAAGAATACTTTATCATTATTATTACAGGGGGAGGGTGCGGCAATTGAAGAAGACCAACGCGGTGAGGCTGCTGGAGGGCAGGGGAGTAGTTTTCGAACTCTGGAACTACGAGGTGGACCCTGAAGACGTCAGCGCCAAGGCCGTGGCCGCGAAGATAGGTCTTGCGCCTGAAAGGATATTCAAGACCCTTGTCGCCAGGGGAGACAAAAGCGGCATAATGCTTGCCTGCGTGCCCGGGGATTCGGAACTGGACCTCAAGGCGCTGGCCGCCGCTTCCGGCAACAAAAAGGCGGAGATGGTTCACATGAAGGAGATCCAGCCCCTTACCGGGTACATCAGGGGTGGGGTGTCGCCCCTGGGGACAAAAAAACCCTTCCCGGTCTATATCGACGAGAGCGCCTTCGCCTATGACAGGATCTGCGTAAGCGCGGGAGCGAGGGGAGTACAGATCTTTATCAGCCCCCTGGACTTGACGGGGGTCACCGGCGCCCGGCGTGCCCGTCTCGCAAAGAATGAGTGAGGCTGTCTAGCCGCCGAGGTAGGCCTTCTGAATGTCCGGATCCCCTGCAAGGTCAGGCCCTGGCCCGCTCTTGATGAACCGCCCCGCCTCAATGATATATCCGCGGTCGCTTATCTCCAGCGCCTGTGTCGCGTTCTGTTCCACCATCAGGACCGTAACTCCCTCTTCCCTGATCCTGAGGATAGTGTTCATTACGGTCTCCACTATGAGGGGGGCCAGGCCCAGGGTCGGCTCGTCCAGGAGAAGGATCCTGGGGTCGCTCATAAGGGCTCTGGAAATGGCAAGCATCTGCTGCTCACCGCCTGAGAGGGTTCCTGAGCGCTGCTTCAGTCTCTCCCTGAGGATAGGGAAAAGCTGGAAGCACCGCTCCATCTCTGCTTCCACCCGTTCATCGTTCCTTCGCCGGTAGGCTCCCATGACCAGGTTCTCCCTTACGGAAAGTGCCGAGAAAAGTCGCCGGCGTTCCGGCACGAGTGCCAGCCCCATGGAGACAACTTCGTGAGGTTTTGAAGGCATGGGCCTTTCCGCGATCCGGATGCTGCCGCCCGATGGTTTGACCACCCCGGCAATGGCCCACATGATGGTCGATTTCCCGGCCCCGTTCGAACCGACGATGGAGACTATCTCCCCCTCTTCCACAGGGAAGGAGACACCCTGGACAGCGTGAATTGTCCCGTAATGAACGTTGAGGTCTTCTACGCACAGAGCCTTCATTTCCGTTCCTTCCTGTTGCCCAGGTAGGCAGCGACCACGTCCGGGTTTTCCCTCACCTCGTCGGGTGTTCCCCGGGCCAGCAGGGTGCCGAAATTCATTACGACTATCGGAGAGCAGATGTTCATCACCAGGTCCATGTGGTGCTCTATGAGCAGTATGGTCACTTTGAACTTCTCCCTGACCTCGGCGATAAGATTGGCAAGGCTCCGGGTCTCTTCCGGATTCATTCCCGCTGCCGGCTCGTCAAGAAGCAGAAGGGCCGGATCAGTGGCCAGGGCACGGGCTATCTCCAGTTTCCGCTGAAGTCCGTATGGGAGGGTATTAGCCTGCATTGATGCGAATTTTTCCAGGCCCAGGTCCTTCAAAAGACCGAAAGCCCTTTCGTAGAGATCGCGTTCCATTTTCCTGGCCCCCGGGGTTCCCAGCAATGAACCCAGGAAGCCGCATCTCTCCCGCTGGAAGAGAGGGGTGATCACGTTGTCCAGGCAGCTCCTCCTGTTGAATAGCCGGATGTTCTGAAATGTCCTGGCAATACCTTTCCTTACGATCCTGTCGGGCCGCTGTCCGGAAATGTTCTCCCCCCTGAAGAGGACCTCGCCGCAGGTGGGTCGGTAGATGCCCGTCACAATATTGAAGACCGTCGTCTTCCCTGCACCGTTCGGCCCGATGATACCGGTAATGCTCCCTTCCGTGACGTCGAAGGAGAACGAGTCCACGGCCCTTATGCCGTCAAAATACTTGGTAAGCCCCTTCACCGAGAACAGGGGTCTCTCCATGGTGGTCATGGCTGCCGCCTCACCGGTTCTGCCTTCTTCCTTCTGAACAATGAAGAGAGCTCGGAATAGCCCATAAGCCCCTGAGGGCGGTAGACCATGATCAGTACCAGCAGAAGCCCGTAAGCCACAAGGCGCCACATCTGGGCGACCCTCAGGGCCTCGGGCAGGGCAATGAAGACAAAGGATGCTATAAGGGGGCCCGAGATGCTGCCCATTCCTCCGGCGATAACCGCTGCAAGGAGCTGGGTCGACTGGAGAAGAGTGAACATCACCGGTTGTATGAAGGAAAGGAAATGTGCCAGCAGTCCCCCGGAAAGTCCGCAGTAGACTGCACTGACCACCAGGGATAGAAGTCGGGTCCTGAAGAGGCGGACCCCCGCCATTTCTGCGGCAATGGGATCCTCGCGGATCGCTATGCAGGCCACTCCCCACCGGGAACGCAGGAAGTTGCGGGCCACCAGAACTCCTCCCGCAAGGCAGATAAGCACTACAGGGAGGGTGGTGAAGCTGTCGATGCCTGGAAGGCCCCTGGCCCCGTTTGTAATGTCAAGGTTCTCCAGGATCACCCTCAGAGCCTCACCGAAGCCCAGGATCGCTATTGCGAAGTAGTCGCTCCTGAGTTTGGCCCGAAGGGTGGGGATGCCTATCACCAGGCTCACGACGCCGGCTGCCGCCGCTCCAGCGGCAAGGGCGAAGGGAAAGGGGACGCTGTAATAGTAGGTCAGGATAGCCGAGGTGTAGGCGCCTACGCCGACGAAAGCGGCGTGCCCCAGGGAAAAGAGCCCAGTGAATCCGGTAAATATGGAGAGTCCCAGAACGGCTATCATGTTTATGCAGGCCAGCACCACTATGGAGAGTATATAATCCATGGCTAGACCTTATCCTCGCTGTCAATACCCAGCAGGCCGTTGGGTCTCCAGACCAGGAAGGCGATCAGAAGGGAGAAGCTGAAGACATCCCTGAGAACGCTTGATACGTAGGTTGAGACGAAGGTCTCCACAACTCCCAGGATGAGCCCTCCCGCGAGGGCACCCGGGAGGCTTCCCAGGCCGCCGATCACTGCTGCGATATAGGCCTTGTTGGTTACCCATCCCATGGTGGGGTAGACCAGGTATTTGATCCCCAGGAACACCCCCGCTACCCCTGCAAAAGCACCGGCCAGGAGGAAGACAATGGAAATAAGCCGGTTCAGGTCGACTCCCATGAGGGAACACATGGTCATGTCGCAGACGCCGGCCCTTATGGCTATGCCTGTTCTTGTCCGGCTGATGAAGAGGTGAAGCCCCAGTATTGCAGTCAGTGCGAAAAGGAAGGCTCCCACGTCGAGAAGGCTCAGGCTGCTTCCGAACATGGTCACCACCTGCCGGCCGAAGAACTCCGGGAAGGCATAGAACCTGGAACCTATGGTCGCGTAGACCAGGTTCTCCAGGAATACGGCGCAGCCCATGGCGCTTATCATCAGGTACAGCGACGGTGCCTTGCGCCTCCTGAGGCTTGAGTAGGCCAGCTTTTCGTTGAGCACTGCAATTATCCCCGCTCCGGCGACGCTTCCCGCCAGGACAAGCCCGAAGCCGAAATTCAGCTTCGTGGCCAGGGCGAGTCCCACGTAGGCGCCGAGCATGATAACCGCGCCATGAGCGAAGTTGCTGAAGTTGAGCACACTGAAGACCAGGGAATAGCCTACGGCCATCAGGGCGTAAATGCCGCCGATGGAGAGGCCTGTGATAAGGGTCTGAAGAAACAAAACGGTTTGCACATCCTCCTGGAAGATCGGGGGCAGCTAATAACCCTTCCCGGTTCCCCCTTCGCCGGAAGGTTGCCTCGACAGGGGAGCCTCCCTGCGAAGGCAGGCTCCCCTGTCCAGTCTAACCCAATTATTCAACGGAAACGTATTTCTTTATGAACTTGAAGGTTTTGTTGGCTACGTCGACCTGCTGGATCACAGCCGGTTTATCAAGCGGGTTATGGTCTTCGGGGCTTATGGTCAGAACCCCGCTGGTGACCTGGATGTCCTTCAGGTTTGCCAGTGCTTCGGCCAGTTTTTCTCCGTCGGTCGAGCCGGCTGTCTTAAGGGCCTCCACTATCATGATCAGTGCGTCCTGTGCCATTACAGGGTTGGGCAGGACCGGGTCCTCGCCGTAGGTTGCCTTGTACTCGGCCACGAAGTCCTGGATGTCCGGGTCGGCCAGGTCGGTCAGATTGACGAAGTAACCGCCGTCAATAGCGCTGCCGCCCAGGTCGATAAGGTCGGGGCTTCCCCAGTTATCCGTACCCAGCAGGGTCGCCCCGATGCCTATGTCCCTTGCCTGCTTGGCTGCCATGGCGGCCTCTTTCTGGCTGGTGGGGATGAAGATGACATCGGGTGCCAGGTCTTTTATCTTGCCGAGCTGGGCCCGGTAGTCAAGCTCGTCGGTCCTGAAGGCCTCCTTGGCCACGATGGCGCCTCCCTTGGCGATGAAAGCCTCTTCAAAGTATTTCGCAAGCCACTGGCCGTAGTCCGAACCAACGTCGTAGAGGATGGCGCCCTTCCTGGCCCCCAGGTCGGTTATGGCGAAACGTGCTGCCACGGTTCCCTGGAAGGGGTCTATGAAGCAGGGGCGGAAGGCGAAGGGCCTTACCTTTTCAGTCTTCTGGTCAATGGTCACGAAAGGGTTGGTGGCCGTGGTGACCACCATGGGTATCTTCGCCTTTTCGAGTACCGGCGCGGTGGCGATGGAATTGCCGCTCTGGGCCGGGCCGATGACGGCTATGACACCATCGGAGACAAGGCGCCTGGCGACGTTGACCGATTCGACAGCATCATTGCGGTTGTCGTAGCGGACGAACTCGATCTGTTTACCGAGGACTCCGCCCTCTGCGTTGATCTTCTTCACCAGCATGTCAAGGGCCCTTGCCTCTGACTGTCCCCACATCGATGCTCCCCCGGTCAGAGATACCGTGTGGCCGATCTTCACCACGTCCGCCGCCATTGCAGATGCCGTGAGTGCAAATATCATCAGAACACCCAGTAAAACTGTTGTTTTCCTCATCCTCTCTACCTCCCAGTTATTCTTCATTCTTCCCGGACCCTTCTTCCGGTCTCCGGGGACGATCCAGAGATGTTCTTCTATTTGGTTACCAGGACCGTTAAGCATCCCTTCCGCAAATTGTCGGGAATTTCTTCGGAATTACCGGGCCCTGTTGAGTTCCTTGACATGGTCTTTCCAGTATTTGCTGACATCCCTGATTATGTTGTCCATGTGCCTGGCCATGGCGGCGGCCGCCGCGTCAGGGTCACCAGCGGCTATGGCCTGGAAGACCGGTTCGTGGTCGGAGCCTACCTTGCTGCCCACCCTGGTCCTGATGTACTCAAAAAAAGAGGCTCCTTCGCCGCTCTTGCGAATGATCTCGATGGCCGACTGAAGGACCTTGTTGCCCGAGATCCTGGCAACTTCATGGTGAAATTCGGGATCTGTGGAGGCCATCGGTTCACCTTTGGAAAGAAGCTCGTTCTGGCGGTCGAGGATCGCCCGTAAAGAGGCAATATCGTTCTCGGTCCTGCATTCTGCCGCAAGGGAAGCAAGTTCCCTTTCTATTGCCCTGCGGGCGACCAGTATCTCAAGCAGCATCTCCTTTTCGCGGGACTTCACAGCTTCGAGGAAAGCCCCGGTGGATACAAGCTTCTCCCTTTCGGAGACAAGTTCATCCAGCCGGACCTCACCTTTCGGGGTCAGGATCCTCCCCTGGTAACCAACGCGCTCCGTTATGCCACGCGAATCCAGGTCCCGGAGTAATCTTCCTGCCGAAGCCTCACTCATTTCCATGCCGTTCCCGGAAAGTGCTTCGCGGATCGTACCTGCGCCCAGGGGTTCCCGGGAGACAGAAAGAAGGTGAAGCACAAAGTATTCCTGTTCCGCAAATTCTGGGTTCATGGAGGCCTCCCGGAAGAATTGCCGGTCATCAATGATGAGCGGTTACGCTCCCACCAGTTTATCGCCGAAAACCAGTTTGTCAAATGGGTTGGGAAGATGAGACGTGAGATACCGTGAATCGCAAATCGTGAGTCGTGGAAATGCGTAAACCGTAAATTTAGAACCGTGAACCACATGACTCGGGAACCACTCAAGATTGTCATTCCGAACCCGCAAGCCGGCGGGTGAGGAATCTGTATTTGAACTATCGATTCACGATTCACAAGGTGCCCCAAGCGCAGCGACAGGGTACGGTTTACGGGTTCTCCTGCCCTTCCTGTCGCCTTGTTTTTATCCCCAGTAATGACATTCCAGGCCTTCTTTCCTGGACTTGATGCCCCATTCCGGGACGGGGGGGACGCATTCGTCCTCGGGAGGGACCACCAGTTCCAGCAGCGCAGGTCCATTTTCTGAGAAGAGACAGGGCAGGACATCTTTGAGTTCCTCTTCCGAGGAAGCCCGGAATGCGCTAAGGCCATAACTTCGGGCGAGGCCCGGGAAGTCGACATCAACAAAATCCGTCGCGAAGTGGGGGGCGCCGAAGCTGAAAAAGTTGGTGGCCCTTATCCAGCCGAAACTTCTGTTGTTGAAGAGGATGATCTTGAGGTTCCTCTTTAACCTGGCCGCTGTCTCCAGTTCCCCGGAGGTGAAGCCGAAGCTGCCGTCGCCGATGAAGTTCAGTACCGGTACTTCGCACCCCACCGCAAAGGTCGCCCCGATTGCCGCAGGAAGCCCGTAGCCCAGCGCCCCCATGGCGTAGTTGGTTACGAAAAAACGCCCCGCTTTGGGGAGCTTGTAAAAGGCGGCCGGGTATACTGCGCTCATGCCGGGATCGGCTACTATCACCGAACCCGCAGGCATCGCGCCCGTTATATGCCTTGTGGCGGCTCTCGGGTCGAGGTGGTCAGCGCTGGAGGGGGCGGCCACGGTTGCGGCTCTCTTCATGGCGATATTCTCGCCCCGTTCAAGCGGTCCGTAAGACCCCGGTTCCCCGGCGGCATCCAGGATGGCCCTTAGGGAACTCTTTACATCCCCGTGCAGCAGAAGGTCTTCGCTGAAGGAGTTTCCCAGGTCTCTTTCGCTGATATTGAGATGAATGAAACTTACCCCCCGTGAACTGCACGGAAGCTGCCATGTATTGGTGCCCACCGAGTCGGTACTGCTCCCGACAAAGAAGACCAGGTCGGCTTCTTCAAGGAACGAGTTTGAAAATTCCGAACTTCCCCTCGCACCGATCACCCCGATCGAAAGGGGGTGGAGCTCGGATATGCTTCCCTTGCCGTTAATGGTAGTTCCAGTTGACAGACCGAACCTCTCGGCAGTCCTTTCAACCTCTTCCCAGGCTCTTGAGGTCAGGACACCCTGTCCGCATACCATTACGCCCCTCTTGCAGGACTCCAGGGCCTTTGCGGCTTCAGCGATGTCACCCCTTTCCGGGACCGGCCTGGTCCCGGGGCAGAAGCAGAAACGCTCCTGTGCCGGCGGGAGGGGGGCCGTCACCTCTTCTGCCAGTACGTCCATGGGCAGCCTCAGGTGAACCGGGCCGGGACAGCCCGATGTGGCGACCCTGAAAGCCCTCCTGACAAGGAAGGGTATATCGTCACCCCTGTATGCCGTCAGGCTCTCCTTGACGAAGGGGGAGAAGAGTGCAGCCTGGTCGAACCCTGTAAGCATATTGTGCTTCTCGAGGTAAAGAGGGATATCGCTTGTCATAACTATCATCGGGATCGAGGACTTGAGGGCTTCCACCACACCGGGAACCATGTGTGTGGCCCCTACGCTGGGGCCCTCGCAGACCCCCGGTCGGCCGCTTGTGCGGGCGTAGCCGTCGGCCATGAATACAGCGTGGCGCTCGTCACGGGCCATAACATGGGTAACCCCTTCGAATCGTTTCCACTCGTCATAAAGGCCCAGCGTGGTCTCTCCCGGCAACCCGAAAACGTATTCCACCTTGTACCTGTGAAGCATTTCAAGCAGTGCGCGTGCTGCTTTCATAAGATACATCCTCTCCCCTGTCTGAATGGCGAACCGTCCGGGACATGCGGTCTTTCGGGAGCATCAATCCGGCCGTTCCTGGAAAAAGGCCCTGTCCCATTCCCGGGAGAAGACCGTTTCTCCCAGTTCCTTTCTCTCCCTCGGAGCCGTCTCCTCCTCCCTGAAGTGGGGCGGCAGAGTATCGGGATCTCCCTCTTTGCCTATAACAAAGGCTACAAGGGGCTTGAACCCCTCCGGGACACCGAAGGTCTCACGGACCTTGTCGCGGCTGAACCCCGCCATGACGTGGACCGACCATCCCATGGACTCGGCCTGCAGTATCAGCTGGGACATTGCGAGGCCGCAGTCGAAACCCGACCACGGGTTGGGTTTCCCGTTGTACTCGAAGGTCTCCCCCATTACCTGGAAGGCCAGAAGCGGAGCATTTTGTGCCCACGAGGCGTTCTTCTCTGTAAGACACGCCAGTGCCCCTGAAAAGGCTTCAGGATCCTCCCTGGTGGTAACCAGGTATCTCCATGGCTGGTTATTGAAGCATGAAGGGGCCCACCGGGCAGCCTCGAACATGGATATCAGTTCCGCCTCTTTAGGGATCTCCGGTCTGAAGGCTTTGGGGCTCCACCTTTTGGCTATGAGCTCCATCACCGGTTGTCGTGTTCTTGCGGGTTCTCTCCTGGTTTTTAAGGTCATCTTTTCAGTTCTCCATTTTCAGAAGGATTTTGCCGAAGTGGTCGCTTCGCTCCATCCTCTCCTGTGCCTTTGGGGCCTCCTCAAGGGAGAGAATGCTGTCGATGACGGGACGGACGGATCCCCTGGCTGCCATTTCGAGAAGAAGTTCTGTCTCCTCCGGCGGCGCCCCGTAACACCCCAGAAGGGATATCTCGTTACGGTAGATCCGCTGAAGGTTGATGGTGTAGTCTGACCCGGAAGTGGACCCGCAGAAGGCCAGTCTTCCTCCCGGCCTGAGGAGGGATAGGCTTTTGTCCCAGGTGGCCTTGCCTACGGTCTCGATAACGAGGTCCACCCCCTTGCCGCCCGTAGCCTCCCTGACAAGGGCAGGGTAGTCCCCGGCCGTATCGAAAACCTCGTGGGCTCCGACCTCCATAAGACGTCGCCTTTTTTCCGGGTCGCGGGTCGCTGCGAATACCACTGCCCCCGATGCCCTGGCTATCTGGATGGACGCAATTCCAACGCCTCCGGTTGCTCCCATTACGAAGACCTTCTCACCAAGTCTCAGGCCCCCCCGGGTAATGGTCATGTGGTAGGCCGTTGCCCCCACCAGCGTCAGCCCCGCTGCCTCCTCCAGAGACAGGCCTGAGGGCACCGGCCTGAGGCAGGAAGCCGGTACCGATACATACTGGGCATAGCAACCGTCCCTAGCCACTCCCAGAACCGTAGCGTAGGCGTTCAGAGGCTGGTGGTCATGGCCGCCGGGGTAGACCCAGGGAGTGACTACCACGCTCTGGCCCGGGGAGAAACTTTCCTCGCCAGTTCCTTCTGCTGCAACGATTCCGGCCCCTTCCGACCCGGGAATACGGGGTAGTCTTACGGGTACGTTGCCGATCCTTGCCCATATGTCCAGGTGATTTACTGCCGCAAAAGCCATCCGGACCAGGACTTCTCCGGGAACCGGATCAGGGATCCGCTGATCGGCCGGGACAAGCACTTCGGTGCCGCCGGTGGAGCTCATCAGAATTGCCTTCATGTCTATCACTCCCTTCAGGAGGATACATCTGGTCTTTACATGTTCATTTTAACAAAACAGTCTCCCTTGGGTCCGACTTCAGGCAAGAGTTATAATAATCCCGGAAATGCAGTGTTGAACAAGAGGTGAGATCATGAAATACGACGTGGTGATCGTAGGGGCAGGACCCTCGGGTCTTTTCGCGGCCCGTGAACTGGCCGCAGGCGGGAAAAAAGTCGCCATCATAGACAAGGGCAAGGAGATCAGCGACCGCAGCTGTCCCCTCAAGGAGGGCAGAAGCAGTGTTTGTGTCCACTGCAAGCCCTGCAATGTCATCTGCGGCTGGGGAGGCGCGGGCTCCTACAGCGACGGCAAGCTGACCCTTACGCCCGAGTTCGGCGGCAACCTGGAGCAGTACATAGGCCGCAAAGAGCTTATGGAACTGATCTCTTCCGTAGATGCCACCTTCGTCAGGCACGGCGCCAGCAGGGAGGTTTTTTCACCAGACCCCGGGTTCGCGAGGGACATAGCCATCAGGGCAAGCACCGCTGGCTTGAGGATCATCCCTGCCTCCATCAGGCATATGGGGACCGACCGGTCCAAAGAGATCCTGCAGAGCATGTACCTGGAGATATCCGCGTCCTGCGACGTGATGATGGAGACCGTGGTCGACTCCGTCATCACCAGGGACGGAAGGGCGGCAGGGGTGAGACTTGCCGACGGAACGGTCATTGAGTCCGAAGCAGTGCTGCTCGCCCCCGGTCGCGAGGGTTCCTTCTGGATGGAGAAGACAGTCAGTACCCTGGGACTGAAGATCAAGTCCCTTCCGGTGGATATCGGGGTTCGTGTGGAGATACCCGCAGGGATCGCTGAAGCCGTTACTGATCAGTTCTACGAGGTCAAGGCGATCCTGGACACCCCGACCTTCGACGATCAGGTCAGGACCTTCTGCATGTGCCCCCACGGAGAGGTCACCACCGAATACCTGGCCCAGCACGACATTCTCACCGTCAATGGGCACAGCAACCGCGACGGCAACGGCCGCACGGGCAACACGAACTTCGCCATCCTTGTTTCCACGGATTTCACCGAACCCTTCAAGGATCCCAACGGCTACGGGAGCCACATTGCCAGGCTGGCCAACATGCTCGGCGGAGGGGTGCTGGTGCAGCGCCTGGGCGACCTCAAGCACGGCAGGAGGTCCACGCCCAGCCGTATATCCCGGGGTCTGGTGGAGCCTACCCTTAAAACGGCAGAGCCGGGGGACCTGTCCTTCGTCCTTCCCTACAGGCACCTGAAGGGGATCCTGGAGATGATACAGGCCCTGGACGTGATCATGCCGGGGATCAACGGAAAGCACACCCTGCTCTACGGAGTGGAGGTCAAGTTCTACAGCCTGAAGCTCGCCCTAGACCAGAACCTTATGACCAGCGTTCCGGGTCTCTTCGCGTCCGGAGACGGGGCGGGAGTCACCAGGGGGGTGATCCAGGCCTCCGCAAGCGGCATCGTAGCGGCGAGGGGGATATTGAAGAGCGTAACTCGTGACTCGTAACTCGTGACTCGTAACTTGTGACTCGTGACTTGGAAACCGAAAGGGCAAAGGCAAAAAGTGCGTCAACGGTGAACGGGAAGAACTTGAACAAAGCGGTAGATTTACGCATTTGGGAGGTTGAATGATGAAAACCATAGGTCTTATTGGTGGGCTGACCTGGGAGTCGACCATCGAGTACTACAGGATAATCAACGAGGAGGTCGCCCGGAGGTTGGGGGGCGTGCACTCCGCCCGGATCCTGATGCACAGCTTCGACTTCCAGGACATCGACACTCCCATGCTGGCAGGCCGCTGGGAAGAAATAGGGGCCAGGGTGGCCGAGGCGGCCCTGGCCCTGGAGCGCCAGGGCGCGGATTTCCTTCTTATATGTTCAAATACCATCCATAAGGTTGCAGGCTACGCGACGGAGGCGGTGTCGATACCCCTGCTTCACCTGGTGGACGTGACGGCCTCTGCCGTAAAGGCCCGGGGTTTCAGCAGAGTGGGCCTGCTGGGCACCATATTCACCATGGAACAGGATTTCTACAAGGGCCGACTTGCCGACCCTCACGGCCTGGAGGTCCTCATACCGGAAAAAGATGACAGGGACTTTGTCAACAGGGTGATAAACGATGAACTGACCTTCGGTGAGATAAAGGAGGCCTCCCGGGCACGTTTCGTGGAGATAATTGACGGTCTTGCATCCCGGGGTGCCCAGGGTGTTGTCCTAGGCTGCACCGAGATACCCCTCCTTATACGCCAGGAGCACACTCCAGTACCTATCTTCGACACCACCCGCCTGCACTCACTGGCAGCCGTGGAAGAGGCCTTGAAAGAATAACCAGCGTGCAGAAAAACTCAGCATCAAAAAGGTTTAAAGCGAAAACGGGAGACAGCAAAACCAGAAACAGCAAAACCAGAAACAGCAGGGGGGCGGCTCCCGCCGCCCCCCCTGTCAAATAGGTGCCGGGGGCCAAAGCGGCCAAAGGCGCAAAAAATCAGAGGAATAAGTTCATAATCCGGAATATTTCCCAAAAGTCGGCAAAGAATACTAACTATTCCTGACCAAGAAATTTGACCTTTACTGACGAAAATTGCTATTCTCTCCCCGAAGACAATTGACAAGGAGGGGGTTTGCATGAGACAGATGATTCCTTTCGGGACCGGGAGAAGCAACATATTTGATGAGATGGACGATATTTTCAGGGGTTTTTCGGATGCCATCAAACCTATGACCCGTCGGTACGTGCCCGTCGACATGTACGAAGAGAACGATGAAGTAGTTGTCAACATCGATGCCCCGGGTTTCGATCCTTCCCAGATCGAGATCAAGACGTTCTCCGACAGGGTGAACGTCAGGTCGAAAGAAGAGGAAAAGAGCGAAAGCGAAGAGGATGGGCGGACCTGGTACATGCGCAGGGCCGGCAGGTCTATCAACCTTTGTGTGACCCTTCCCACCGAGGTCGACCCCGAAAGGGCCCAGGCCAGTTTCAAGAACGGCGTAGTAAGCGTCCGTATGCCCAAGAGCCGGGCTGTTCAGGGCAAGGTCCTGGAGCTCAGGCAGGAGTAACATAGTCTGGTGTCCTGAGAACAGGTCCATAGTGTAGAATTTTCGAGGCGGCGGCATGTCTGCCGCCTCTTTTTTTAGTGACGCGGTATCATCAGTTGTTGCCCATGAGCATGATCAGGGAGGTTTTATCATGGCAAAAAAGGGATCCTTCAAGTTTCAGGCAGAGGCTAAGCAGCTTCTCGATCTTATGATCCACTCCGTATATTCCAATCCTGACGTCTTCCTCAGGGAGCTTGTGTCCAACGCCTCGGATGCGCTTGACAAGCTCCGGTTCGAAGCGCTCACGAACGAATCTCTATCTCCCCTGTCCGAAGATCTGCACATCCTCATCGAGACCGATCCGGAAGCCCGGACACTGACCGTGTCTGACAACGGCATTGGCATGAACCGGTCGGAACTGGCGGATTTTATCGGGACCATAGCCCGCTCCGGGACGAAGGAATATCTCAGGACCCTCCAGGATAAGGGTTCTGACTCGCTGCCGGAGGAGCTGATAGGGCAGTTCGGCATCGGATTCTACTCCTCCTTCATGGTGGCTGAAAAGGTCGTTATGTTGACCTGCCGGGCCGGGGAGGACAAAGTCTGGAGATGGGAGTCGCCAGGTGACGGCACCTACACCCTGGAGGAGAGTGAAGGGATCACCCGTGGTACGGCTATAACGCTTCACCTGAAACCGATCGAAAAAGAAGGGCCGGGAAAAGATTATTCGGATCCTTCGGTCATCAGGGAGATAGTGCGCCGATACTCTGATTTTGTGGCCTGGCCGATCCGGATGGATGGCGGCGACGGTACCATGGAGACCCTCAATTCAATGAAGGCCCTGTGGACCAGGCCCGAGGAAGAGGTTACGGAAGAGGAGTTCGAGGAGTTCTACCGTCACATTACCCACGACTGGAACAAACCTGCAAGGAGGATCTCCTTCAGGGCCGAGGGCGGCATGGAATTCAAGGCACTGCTCTACATACCCTCGAAAGCCCCCCTTGATATCTTCATCAGGGACCTCCCCAGGGGGATACAACTCTATATTCGCCGCGTATTCATCATGGAGGACTGCAGGGAGTTGATCCCAGAATACCTGCGCTTCCTGAGGGGCCTTGTCGATTCCGAGGATCTGCCTCTCAACATTTCAAGGGAGATGCTCCAGGAGAGCAGGCAGGTTGAGACTATCAGGCGGAGCCTTGCCAGGAAAGTCCTCGACAGTCTTTCCTCCATGCTGAAGGATAACAGGGAATCTTACGTCTCTTTCTGGAATGAATTCGGGAAAGTGCTCAAAGAGGGGATCTTTTCTGACAGCAGGAACCGGGACAGGATCCTCGATGTCGCGCTTTTCGAGACTACCAGGTCGGAAGGCCCGGTGACCCTGGACGATTACATCGCCCGGATGCCCGAAGGGCAGGAGGCGATCTATTACGTTACCGCGCCCAGCCTTACCGTTGGTAAAAATGTCCCTCACCTGGAGGCATTTGCCGGCAAGGGTTACGAAGTCATTGTCCTTGCTGATCCCGTGGATGAGTTATGGGCCCCGGTGGTGTCCGAATACAAGGGGAAAAAGTTCTCTTCGGTTTCAAAAGGGGTTGTCGAGACAGCTCCGGAGGGATCCGACGGGGAGAATACCGGGGCCCCCCGGGAAGGCCTGGAAGGTTTTCTGAAAGGGCTGCAAGGGGCGCTCTCCGGGGAGGTCAAAGAAGTGAGGGTCTCGGGGCGTCTCAAGACATCACCGTCATGCCTGGTCGGGGAGGAATTCGACCTTTCCCCCCAGATGGAGGCACTGCTCAGGGCTGCTGGCCAGGATGTTCCAAAGGTGCTGAGGAACCTGGAGGTCAACCTGTCCCACCCGCTGGTGGATAAGGTCAAAAAGATATACGAGAGTGACCCCTCGGATCCCGGCTTCGAGAAGTTTGCCAGGATCCTTTACGGCCTGGCGGCGCTTTCGGAAGGCGGAAAGCTGGATGACCCGGCAGCCTTCAGCCGCGAGGTCGCGGAACTGCTTGCCAAGCCGGTATAATCTAACTGTTATGGGGCACAGGACTGGGAATATCACTTCTCGAGGGGGTGGACTCCGTGTCCAGGGCGTTTGTAGATGAGGACAGCGAAGCCCGTCTGAACCGCGAGAAACTTGAACATGAGAGAAAACTCCGCGATTGGCTGGCGATCCAGGAAAAGAAGGTCGCTTTCCTGGAGTCGGACCCCAAGGCTGGTGAGATGGACCAGGAGCTGAGGGGACAGTGGCTTCGCGAGACCCGCGAGGATATCGAGCGGACTCGCCTGCTGCTGGATGAAATGTCATCCCCGGAGCATAAAAGCCCTAAAGATGAAGGTTCCGCCTGATGCTCATTATTGTGCGCCTGATCAGGTTCATATTCCCCATGGTGGTAGCGTTCTTCATTTTCAGGGCCCTCTCGGGGCTGTTCTACAGCTGGATGGCCCAGGGGAGGCGCTACGATGAGGGGAGCAGGCGCACATCCTCCCCGCCTCCCGGGGGAAGGACCTTTGCGGGGCCCTACGAGGTACTGGGCTGTTCTCCCAGGGATAGCGACGAAAAGATAAAGAAGGCCTACCGGAAGCTGGTAGCCAAATACCACCCCGACAAATTCATCGGCCTCGATCTGGACAAGGAATTTATAGATCTTGCCGCTAAAAGGTTCCAGGAGATCCAGGAGGCTTACGAGAAGATCCGGCGTGAGAGAGGCTTTTCCTGATCGTCAAGTGATCGTCTACAGGTCCTGGCCCACGTGAGAGGAGAGATGAGAGGATGAGGAACAGGATACTTATAGCCCTTGTGGTCATTGCGGTGGCTGCTTTCGCGGGTTACAGGATGATGGGCTCTTCAGCGGGGGAGGGTCTGAGGATGACCCCGGAAGCCCAGGCGGAAATAGCCAGTTTGGGCAACGAGGTAACTCTTGCCCCTGAGGTTCTTTCGAGCGGCTGAGCGAACGTGGTCGTTGCCACGGTTCGTGGCGGAGCGCCGGATTCTACGGTAAATTTCAGGCTCGTTGAGGGGAACGGGGTTCTGTTGTGGGTCGACCGTTCGCTGCGTTTCAGGGGCAATGGGATAGACCTTGATGTAGGTTACGCGGGTGAGAGGATGGTTGTCTACGCTATCAATTTCACACCTGGATTGTGATGTTTCGGGAGTGAGCCTATGCCGAAAAAAAAGAAAATATCCGTCGACGGGAGTGCAGAAAGGGTTTTCAACCCTGTTCTCGGGGATCTTTTGAAAGAGAGCGGTCTCGTAGACCCCGATACCGGTTCTGGGACAAAGGTCCTGAAAACCACCGGGGATGGCATTGCTCCCGAGGTTTCGGCCGGGGACCTCGCAAAGGCAGGCAAGATAGTTCTCAGGGTCCAGCGAAAAGGGAGAGGCGGCAAGACCGTAACTGTCCTCTCGTCCCCTGGCGGGGGGATCGCCACAGCCATGCTCGAGCCTCTTGCAAGGGATATACGTAAAGCCCTGGGCTGTGGCACAAGGGTTGAGGAGGATGCAGTGATCCTGCAGGGGGACAACTCAGAAAGGGCTGAGAAGTGGCTTCGCAAAAGAGGGGCCAGACATATCGTCACAGGTTGATGTTCACCGGGGAGGTCGACGCATGGACTGGTACGTTCGTTCCCAGACGGGATGGGGGCTCAGGTGGATACTCCTGGGGGCCTTCGGCATTCTCTTTTACAGGGCAAGGATAAGGGCGGGTTCCTGGGGCTCCATACCTGATTCACCCGAATTCTGGCCTCTATTTGTGTCCGCTGCCATATTGTGCCTGGTCATTGTTGTCTTTACATCCATGACTGTGACCGTGAAGGAGAGCGAGGTAGAGATATCCATGGGCATGGACCTGTTCCGCAAGAAGATCCCGATCTCGGGGATATCTTCCGTGGAAGAGGTGAATATCCCGTGGCATTCCGTGGGGTTCAAAAAAATATCCGGCGGCTGGCTCTTCAGCGTGGCCATATCGGATGGTGTGGACATCGGTTTGAAGAGCGGGAAGCGCTTCATCGTAGGTTCCAATGACTCCGCCAGCCTTAAAGCCGCCATAATCGCCAGGATGCTCGAGAATACCGGCGCAGGGTCGGCTGAATAGAGATCTAGCCATCGGCAAAGGCGCTGATGCCATCCTGCTCGAGCCTGAGAATGAAAACCTCGTCGTGTATCCTTGCCCCTAACCTGTCGTAGAAATCCAGGGCTGCGGTGTTGTCCTTCATGCACCACCATTCAAACCTTCCGCATCCCCTTTCGACGGCCAGACCGGCCAGCCATCTCAGCATCTCTTTCCCGTATCCCCGACCCCTCGAGTCGGGGCTAATGAAAAGGTCGTCCAGGTGCAAGCCCCTTTTGCCCAAAATGGTCGAGAAGGTCTGGTAATATACTGCAAAACCGACGGGTTTCCCCTCCACCAGTCCAAGGGCTGTCTCCGCGGCAGGATCGTCCACGAAAAGTGTCTCCAGGAGCGCTTCCTCCGTTGCAGTGACCCTGTCGCCAATACCTTCATATTCTGCCAGTTCCCTGATAAAACTGAGGATGATCCCGACGTCATGGGGCGTTCCCTTCCTGATCGAAAATCGGTTCCTTGATCCATGCCCTGTTTTCAAATGCCAGACCTCCTTGAATTAGGGGGGATAGTGAATTGCGGTTCGATATTCAACTATCATAATACAATAGGCATAAAGGGATTTTTCAGGGCGTTCTGAACCCTAAAAGACGTTGAAACAATTGACCTAAACTGATCTATGGAGGTCAAAAGAATGAAGTTCTGTTATTTTGATGAGAGCGGAATGGGAGACGAACCGGTCCTGGTCGTCGCCGGGATCGATGTCGATGCCAGCCGGATGCGCTCCACCAGGAAGGACTGGGCTGATTTCCTCGACTCCCTTTCCAGCAGGACAGGAAGGCCGGTCTCGGAGTTCCATACCAGGAACTTCTACAGGGGCAACAGGCTTTCAAGGACCATCGACGGGACGGAAAGGGCCGAGGTGATCTCGGCGATCCTGGACTGGTTATCCTCCCGGCGGCACAAAGTGACCTACAGCGCGATACTCAAAAGCCGCTTCGAGAGCCTCAAGTCCACACCGGGGCTCAGGGAACTGGGCACACCCTGGAGCGCCGCCGCTTTCCACTGTGTCCTGACGCTCCAGCGCGCCCACCAGGGCTTGAAGGGCTCCCGCAGGCAGACTGTTCTCATATTCGACAGGGAGGTTGCCGAGGAGGACCGTTTCAGCACCCTTATCAAGGATCCCCCGGAATGGTCCGGGGAATACTATGGGCTTGGCGCCGGCTCTATGCCGCTGGACACGCTGCTGGAGGCGCCACTCTTCGCCGATTCAAGGCTTGTCCTACTGATCCAGGTTGCCGACATGGTGGCCTACCTGCTGCGTTTCTATGCCGAACTGGAGGGAGGGCTTTCGCAGGAAGGCTACCCCGGCGAACGGGAGCAGATAAGCGAGTGGGCCATGAGGATCTTCGGCATGTCTCTCCCTGAAACTTTGCGCTACCCCGAGCGCTGTCCTGCAGGGGAATGCGGTCTTTTCTGGCTGCTTGCCCCGGATGCGCTGAGGAGGTAGATGACCTTAAGGTGTCAGACCTACACTTTTGACAGAATGGGTTTTCACGGACTTTTCGGTTATTTCTCCTGTTCATTTTGAGGAAGATCAAGCCATCTGGGGCAAGGGTAAAAGGGTTTTGTCAAAAGTGTAGGTCTGACACCTACAAGAAGGAGGGGATCGTTTTGGGTAAACGTCCGGTTATAGCAGTGATCTGTCCACCCGACGAGGAGACGGATCATCTGCACCTGTATGAAAAAATCCTGGGGGACGTCGCAGATATACATTTCCTGAGCGGTGCCGAACCTGGGGAAAGGGAGAAAATTCTTGCGGTATCAGAGGTCGTCATTGCAGCCAGCTGTGCTCCCTCGGAAATTTCCACATCCGAGATGGCCTTCCTGAAGCCGGAGGGATTGCTTCAGCTCCTTTATTCGGGGGCCGATAACATACCTTTCGGCCTTCTCCCGCGGGAAATGAAGATCGCATCCAACGCAGGGGTTTTTGCCGAACCTATTGCCGAGCACGTTCTTGCAATGGTCCTTTGTCTGCTGAAAAGGATCGTCCCGGGATATGATGAGTTGAGGAATGGCATCTTTGACCGGAAAAACCTTAACAGGACCCTCAGGGGAAGGACCTGCGGGATCCTCGGGTTTGGCGGGAACGGCAGAGCGATAGCAAGGATCATGAGGTCCGTGGGAGTTAAGGTCGTTGCCATGAACAGGAGCGGCAAAACCGGGGAACCTGTCGACGAAATATGGGATATAAGCAGGATCGATGACCTTTTAAGGTTATCCGATCTGCTTGTGCTTACCGTTCCATTGAACAGGTCAACGAGGGGGCTGATAGGGAAGAGGGAACTGTCGCTCATGCCCCCGGACGCAGTTCTGGTGAATGTCGCAAGGGGGGCAGTTATTGACCAGGGGGCACTTTACAGTCACCTGGTTTCCCATCCGGGTTTTTGCGCGGCCATTGATACCTGGTGGTCGGAGCCGGATGCCCACGGTCAATTCAGGCTTGAGTATCATTTCTTTGAACTGCCTAACTTTTTGGGTTCTCCTCACGTCGCTGACAACGTCCCGGGGACGATGGTCCTGGCTGTAACGTCGGCACTTGAGAACGTCAGGGGGTATCTCGAAGGCGGAAAACTGAAGGGGCTGCTTGACAGGACCGATTACCAATAACTTCGTAAGGCCTGCTTTACCTGTTCCCCGTTCACGATATTTTTTTCTTTTGTGCCTTGTACCATTCCCGAAGTTCGGATATCTTCCCGGGGATAGTGCTTTTGTCGATCGTCCCGTCGTAAGGGAAAGTAGCGGCGACTTTCCCAAGGTAGTAGGGGTACCGGCTGATAGGGAAGAACGGTCCCCTGTAGACGATATAGTCGTCGTAAAGGATCCATTCCAGGATACCGGGTTCAAGGGGTTCTTCGGCATCCAGTTCAGGACCGGGGCCGAACTTCTGCATCATGGACGCCCCGCGTTCGTCACCGGTGAAAGCAAATGATCCTCCCTCGGCCTTGAGGCAGACCAGGAGGACCCTCCCTTCACCATCGACGAACAGATCGTGGAAGCCCCAGAAAGGGGGATCGAAGACCAGGACCCTTTTGCCCTGGAGGCGCTTGAAGTAGTCATCAAGGGAGGATGCCCTTCTGATAATGTCTTCGTGGGTCAGTGGCAGCTTCTCCCTCCGGAAAAACCTGCCCAGAAGACGGAGCGGGTCCATGAGGTCATTCGGCCAGGAACGATGCCAATTTGCCCGACAGCTCGTCCCAGGTCATGGAAAATGTCATGACCGATGCCAGCTTGATGCTGTTCTGTTTCTTCTTGTTCAGGCCGCCCATCAGGCCTTCCTTGGCCTGGTCCGTAGTGAAGATGCTGAAACGCCTGTTTCCCCGGGGTTTGGTTATGTCCACCAGTATCCACCGGAAGGCTCCAGCGGCAAGGGCAGACCTTGCCGTGTTCAGCTGGAGCAGTTCTATTTCGGGTCCGGAACCGTTCTGGTCGCCGATCTCAACGGCCCTCGGTTTTGCCCCCATGTACATTTTGAGATTGAAGAAAACAGTCTTTGTCTGACCGTTCTTGCTCAGGAAGACGCCCAGGTCAAAACCGAAATCCGGCAGAAGGAAGAACTCATCTATCTTCTCCTCCTGCTGCAGCCTTGAGAGTATCTCCAGAACCTCGTTCAGAAATCCGGTACGGAAGCTGTCTTCGGGGTGTGATCCCTTCTGAATTTCGGGCTCAAGGCTGTATGCCGCCAAAGCCATCATCCCCTTCCTTATCAAAAGCGTACTCCCCCGGTTCATCCATTCGGGGGAGCTGAGTTTACCCGACTTTGGTCCATCCACATCCGATTATAACCCAACAATGTTAGATAGTGAAAAAACTGGCCTTCCCGGCGGCATGGCCTATACTTATGATACAGATGGACATGCTGGATCTGGAAAATCATTTGACCGCAGGAGGTACGTTGTGATGCTTTTTTCAAAGACCTTCATACCCACAGCCAGGGAGGCACAGAAGAACATCACTGACCCGTCGGTAGCGCGTCTTTCAAGAGCGGGTTACCTTGCAGCCGACCAGGAGACGAGAACGCTGAGGCTACTGCCCCTCGGCTTTCTGCTGTGGCAACGCGTCATATCAGATGCCCTTGACCTTGCAAGAGAGGAAGGGCTCCAGGTCGCGGGTTTCGAGGATGTCCCTGAAGACGCCATGACCGTTTCAAGGAAGCTTTTGAAAAGCTACAGGCAGCTCCCCCTTACTTTTTTCTCAGGGGACATGAAACGATGGATAGCCTCGGGTTTAGCCCCCGATCCCGGTTCGGCCGGAGATATGAGGGACAGATTCCTCGAAATGGCGGGCACCCTTTGCCGCCATGCCGGTCTTGACCCCCGGTCAGGCGAGACGATCAAGGACGGGAGGAAGTATATCTCTCTTGCAAGTTCAAAAGGAGCCTGGTTTGCAAAAGAAGGTTTCGTATGTTCCTCCTGCAGCTGGTGCGGTGATGACGCCTCTCCTGCAGGTCCGGTCGAGAGACCCGGTGGGGAGGCGTCACCGATAAAAGAGGTCGAGACGCCCGGGGCGGACACCATAGCAGAACTCTGCAGCCAGCTGGGGGTAGAGCCTGCCGCCACAATGAAGACCATGTTCTACGCGGCCGAACAGGGCGGCACAAAGGAAGTGTTAGCGGTCCTGGCAAGGGGTGACCACCAGATTAACGACAGGAAGCTTTCCCACGTCCTCGGCGGAGCGGTGGTCAGGTTCGCCGACCCCCTGGAGATCAGGGAGGCTGTGGGAGACCTTGCGGGCTACCTCGGCCCCGTTGGTCTGCCCAAGGGGATCAAGGTCCTTGCCGACAGGCACGTGGAGGGAAGCCAGGGGCTCGTGGCGGGGGCTAACAAACCCGGATTTCACCTTCTGAACGTCTGCTGGGGGCGTGATTTTTCACCCTCCGTAGTTGCTGATCTTGTAAGCATTCAGGAAGATCTCCCGTGTCCGGCCTGCGGATCCAGGATCGTTCCTTCTCACCTGGCCCGCGTCGCCGTCGCTGACAAAGGGTCCGGGCCCTCTGAGCTGTCCTTCCAGGGGGAGGGCGGGACCGCATGTAACGCCTACAGCTGGGAGGGCACCCTGTGCATAACTCCCCTGGTGCTGGCTCTTGCAGGGGGGGACAGGATACCGGGGCGTTACGCTCCGTTCGATGTGAACGTTCTTATAGCCTCGATGCAGAACGATGACGCCGTGGGTCTCGGCAACATTATGGCTGAAAGGCTTGAAGAGAAAGGGTTGCGTGTCCTCCTTGACGAGAGGAACGAAAGGGCCGGTGTAAAATTTTCCGATGCCGAACTCCTGGGCATTCCCGTCACTATAGTGGCTGGCAGGGAGGCTTCAGAGGGTGTCGTTGAAGCGTGGCTTCCCGACGGAAGCCGCGGGGAAATGCCGGCGGACTCGATCATTGACCAGGTTTTGCGCTGGGTTAGGTAGATACCCCTAAAGGAGAATCGGTCTTTTTACCCATCACCGGTCGCGCGTCCCGGAATAGAATGACACAGTAAGGGACTTTTCCAACTTAATCCGGAGGTGGGTAATGTGACGAAAAAAGTAATACTTCTCGCGCTAGTTGTAGTTATGATGGCCAGTACAGCGGCGCTTGCCTTTGGGGGCGGGATGAAGGATTTCGGCCCCAGGATGGACTTTGACTGCTCAGGGAGCACAAGGATGGTCCCACGCCAGGGGCTTCAGAGGGACAGGAATGTTCAGCAGATAGAATATCCGCAGGAGATCCAGGCGCAGTTCAGTGAACTCAGGAGGACCCATCTTGAGATGAGGCTCGCTCTTGCACAGGAGGAACCCGATATCGACAAGGCGAAGCTTCTTTTTGAGAAAGCCCAGGGCATAAGGAACGAGATATCGAAATGGCGGTTTGAGAGATACATTGAATCCCTGAAGAAATAGATCCTTCTTCCTTCCCTTGCGCGGGGCCGCAATTGGCTCCGCGCTTTTTTGTGTCCTTTCAACGAAATACAAAGAAATAAAGCCTAAAATAGAAATAAAAGCTTAAAACAGGGAATAAAATCCCTTCAGGCCCCGAGACTAAAAGTCAAAAAATTGCCTGATTAATGTTGACCTATATAATAATCCCGTTGAAGGTCAATATTAGTCAGGCCATTTGGGTTTCTCCGGATGCGCCATTAGGAGGGAGACAGAATGTCTCGAACAGTGGGGATCGATCTTGGAACCACAAACTCGGTCGTGGCAGTTCTCGAAGGGGGACAGCCCACGGTCATACCAAATGCCGAGGGAAGCCGCACGACCCCTTCGGTGGTGGGTTTTACAAAGGATGGAGAAAGGCTCGTGGGTATTCTTGCCAGGAGGCAGGCTGTGCTGAATCCCAGGGGAACAGTCTCCTCCATCAAACGTTTCATGGGCAGGAACTACGACGAGGTCGGGGAAGAGATGAAGATAGTGCCCTACACCGTGACGAAGGGGAGCAATAACTCGGTCCGTGTGGAAGTCGAAGGCAAGGAGTACGCTCCGGAGGAGATAAGCGCCCAGGTCCTCAGGAAACTGGTCCAGGACGCATCTTCATGGCTGGGCGAGAAAGTTACCGAGGCTGTGATCACTGTCCCGGCCTATTTCAACGATGCCCAGCGGCAGGCCACGAAGAACGCCGGCAAGATAGCTGGTATCAACGTGCTCCGAGTGGTGAACGAACCGACCGCCGCGGCCCTTGCGTACGGGATGGACAAAAAGAACAATGAGACCGTAATGGTTTTCGACCTCGGAGGCGGAACGTTTGACGTATCTATCCTCGATGTCGGCGAAGGGCTTTGCGAGGTGCGTTCCACCGCAGGTGACACCCACCTTGGGGGGGACGACTTCGACAAATGTGTCGTAGACTGGCTGGCTGAGGAGTTCAAAAAACAGGAAGGGATCGATCTCAGGAAGGACAGGCAGGCCCTGCAGCGCCTGTACGAGGCTGCGGAAAAGGCCAAGTGCGAACTTTCAAGCCGCACGACTACGGAGATAAGCCTTCCCTTCATAACTGCCGATGCCAACGGCCCGAAGCACCTTTCTTTCAACCTTAGCAGGGCCAGGTTCGATGAACTGACCAGGCACCTGGTGGAGCGGTGCACGGAGCCCATGAAGCAGGCTCTGAAGGATGCCAAGCTCGAGGCCAAGGACATTGACGAGGTCATCATGGTGGGAGGGTCTACCAGGATACCGGCTGTTCAGGAACTGGTCAAGCGCTTCACCGGAGGCAAGGATCTCAACATGACCGTGAACCCCGATGAAGTGGTGGCAGTGGGGGCCGCTGTCCAGGCAGGCATAATAAAGGGAGAGGTCAAGGACGTGCTTCTCCTTGATGTCACACCCCTTTCCCTGGGGATCGAGACCCTTGGCGGCGTGATGACGAAGATCATAGAGAGAAATACCACCATTCCCTGCCGGAGGTCCGAGGTCTTCTCCACTGCTGAAGACAATCAGCCTGCCGTCGACGTGTTAGTGCTCCAGGGCGAACGTGAAATGGCAAGGGACAACCGCAAACTGGGCAACTTCAAGCTGGAGGGGATCCGCCCTGCCCCGAGGGGGCTGCCTCAGATAGAAGTGACCTTTGACATCGACGCCAACGGAATTCTGAACGTATCTGCAAAGGACAAGGAGACGGGCAAAGAGCAACAGATCACCATCAGCAACTCCACGAACCTTGACGAGAGCGAGATCAACCGCATGGTCGAGGAAGCCCGGATCCATGCCGAGGAAGACAGGAAACATCGTGCCTGGGCGGATGCCCGCAACGAACTCGAAACCGCTGTATACCAGGTCGAGCGGATGATAAACGATCTTGGCGAAAACGCGCCGGCCCATGAAAAAGCCCGGGGGGAAGAACTGATCAGGGATGCCAGGGAGGCCATCTCCAGGGAGGAGGATACATCCAGGCTCCAGTCGCTGACACAGGACCTTAAACAGGCTGCCGCGGCGCTCTCGCAGCACTCCGCACCTGGTTCAGGTGATACCGGGGAGCCCTCTCAAGGGGAAACCGGCAAAAAAGAAGGCGAAGATGTGATCGACGCCGAGTTCAACGAGGGTTGATGCGGATAGAATAGTGGCATGCCGGAGGCGGTGCCTTAACAAACAGCAAGCTGTCAGGGTGGAGGGGTTTCAATGAAGTTTCGAGACTACTACGAGATACTGGGTGTTCCGAGGAACGCATCGCAAAGTGATATACAGAAAGCTTTCAGGAAACTGGCAAGGAAGTACCACCCTGACGTAAACAAGGATCCCGAGGCAGACAAGCGTTTCAAGGAGGTCAACGAAGCCTACGAGGTTCTCCGGGACGCCGGGAAAAGGAAGAAATACGACGCCCTCGGGGAGAACTGGAAGAACGGCCAGGATTTCTCACCCCCTCCCGGATGGGAGGGGGTATTCCAGCACGGAGGGGGAGGCGGCGGCAGCCCCTTCAGTGAATTCTTCGAAGCCATCTTCGGTTCCATGGGAGGTTTCACCACCATGGACGGACAGCCCTTCCAGGGTCGGGCCATGCGTCGAAAGGGCAGGGACCTGGAATCCAAAGTTGAACTGACTCTTGACGAGATAGCCGCCGGAGGCAAGAAGCACGTGGAGTTCGAGGTCCTGGAACGGGGAAGCGACGGGCGCCCGCGAAGAACGAGGAGATCGCTGGATGTGACCATTCCGAAAGGGGTGACCGAGGGCTCCAGGATCCGTCTTCCCGGCCAGGGTGAGAAAGGCAGCGGGGGAGCACCTTCAGGTGACCTCTACCTCGAGGTTCATGTCAGGAAGGATCCCTGTTTTGATATTGAAGGGCAGGATCTCAGGACAACGGTGGACATTTCGCCCTGGGACGCTGCCCTGGGAGGCACCGTACAGGTCCCTGTCCTCGGTGGTTCTGTGACAATGAAGATCCCCCCGGGGACACAGAGCGGACAGGTCCTCAGGATAAGAGGAAAGGGTCTTCCTGGAAAGGGCGACTGCGCAGGCAACATACTTGTCAACGTCAGGATCGTTGTCCCCAGTCAACTCTCCCCCCGGGAGAGGGAGCTTTTCGAAGCTTTGAAGGAAGAATCGAAATTTAAACCTAAAGCCGTAACGCGCTGAAGAGCGGTGTCAGACCTACACTTTTGACAAAGAGAGTTTTCGCCGTATCTTTCGGAATTTTTGGCTGCTTTTTCGAGAGGCGAAACCCTGTTGACTCGGGGAGATAACGGTTTTGTCAAAAGTGTAGGTCTGACACCTCTAAAGGAGGGTAACCATGGACCTGAACAAGCTTACCATGAGATCACAGGAGGCGCTTTCAAGCGCCCAGAATATTGCCGTAACCATGGGCCATACGGAGGTTGACGGTGAACACCTTTTGCTTGCCCTGTTGCGACAGGAAGAGGGGCTTGTTCCAAGGCTACTGTCCAAAATGGGTGTTTCGGCGGAGAGGGTGGCTGAAGATACAGAAAAGGAGCTAATGAAAAGGAGCAGGGTCTCCGGCCCGGGCGTAGAACCGGGGAAGATCCACATTTCGATGCGGCTGTCGCGGCTGCTGGTCTCCGCGGAGGAGACCGCCGCCAGGATGAAGGACGAGTACGTATCGGTGGAACATCTCTTCGCACGCCTTCTCGACGAGGGGAACTCGACCGCCGCCGGGCGCATCCTGGCCAAGGCGGGTATTTCTTCCCAGTCATTCCTGAAGGTTCTTCAAGACGTAAGAGGGAGCCAGAGGGTCCAGAGCGCCGACCCCGAGAATACCTACGAAGCCCTTGAAAGGTATGGTCGCGACCTGGTGGCCATGGCAAGGTCCGGTAAGCTCGATCCCGTCATAGGCCGTGACGAGGAGATCCGAAGGGTTATCCGGATCCTTAGTCGAAAAACCAAGAACAACCCGGTCCTTATTGGCGAGCCAGGCGTAGGCAAGACCGCCATCGTGGAAGGGCTTGCCCAGCGCATAGTCAGGGGCGATGTGCCGGAAGGTCTGAAGGATCGCTCCGTCTTCGCTCTCGACATGGGGTCTCTCCTTGCGGGCGCCAAGTACAGGGGCGAGTTTGAGGAACGCCTCAAGGCCGTGCTGAACGAGGTCAAGGAGAGCGACGGACGGATACTGCTCTTCATAGACGAACTGCACACAATTGTGGGTGCAGGTAAGGCCGAGGGCGCAATTGACGCCGGCAACATGCTCAAACCCATGTTGGCCAGGGGCGAGCTCCACTGCATCGGCGCCACCACCGTCGACGAGTACCGCAAGCACATAGAAAAGGACGCCGCCCTTGAGCGCCGCTTCCAGCCCGTCATGGTGGAGGAGCCGACCGTTGAGGACACCGTATCCATTCTCAGGGGACTGAAGGAGCGCTTCGAGGTACACCACGGTGTGAGGATCCAGGACAACGCCCTGATCGCGGCGTCAGTTCTCTCAGACAGGTACATCACCGACAGGTTCCTCCCCGACAAGGCAATTGACCTTGTTGACGAGGCCTCGGCAATGATCCGTACCGAGATCGACTCCCTTCCTGCGGATCTCGATGCCGCCACCCGAAAGGTCATGCAGATGGAGATAGAGGAAGCCGCCCTGGCTAAGGAGACAGACAAGGCAAGCAGGGAAAGGCTCGATGCGCTTAAGAAGGAACTCCAGGATAGCCGAGCATCGGCCGATGCCATGAGGGCCCGTTACGATGCAGAAAAACAGGCTATAGGAAAACTGCAGGGCATCCGTGAAGAGATCGAAAGCGTAAAGAGAGAGATAGAGAAAGCCGAAAGGGATTACGACCTGAACAAGGCTGCCGAACTCAAACACGGCAGACTGCCGGACCTCGAACGCAGGCTTGCCGCGGAAGAAGAACATCTGGTCACGAAACAGGGGGGCGACAGGCTCCTCAGGGAAGAGGTCACCGCCGAGGAGATCTCCCGGATTGTATCGAAGTGGACCGGAATTCCCGTCTCAAGGCTCCTGGAAGGTGAGAGGGAAAAGCTCCTTCGCCTCGACGACATCCTTCACCAGCGGGTAATCGGCCAGGACGAGGCGGTCCGGCTTGTGGCAGACGCCGTGCTCAGGGCCCGGTCGGGTATAAAGGATCCCAAAAGACCCGTGGGCTCCTTCATATTCCTTGGTCCCACCGGTGTGGGGAAGACCGAGCTTGCCCGCACCCTTGCCGAGGCACTCTTCGATTCCGAGGAGAACATGATCCGGATAGACATGTCGGAGTACATGGAGAAGCACTCCGTATCGCGCCTTGTAGGAGCGCCTCCCGGCTACGTGGGGTACGACGAGGGAGGTCAGCTTACCGAGGCAGTAAGGAGGAAGCCCTACTCGGTTATCCTCTTCGACGAGATCGAGAAGGCCCACCATGATGTGTTCAACATCCTGCTCCAGATCCTTGACGACGGCAGGCTTACCGACAGCCACGGGCGAACGGTGAACTTTACCAACACCATAATTATTATGACCAGCAATATCGGGGCTTCGGACCTCATGGAGGGTATTACTCCCTCGGGAGAGATACCTGATGGGGTCCGCGACAGCGTCATGCGCCAGATGAGGGCTTCCTTCAGGCCTGAATTCCTGAACCGGGTAGATGACATAGTGCTCTTCAAGCCCCTGAGGATAGAGGAGATAGAGCAGATCGTCGAACTGTTGGCCGCCGGTCTTCAGAAGCGGCTCCAGGACCAGGGGATGGAACTGGAGATCACTCCGGAAGCGAGGAACATGATCGCAAGGGAGGGGTACGACCCGGTATACGGTGCCAGGCCGCTCAAACGCTTCATATCCCGGGAGGTCGAAACCCCCATAGCCCGCCTGCTCATTTCCCAGGGGCTGACAGAGGGCTCCCGGATCGTGGTTGACGAACGTGACGGCAAGATCGTAACTCGTAACCCGGGTTCATAGGAGGTTCATAGGTGTCAGACCTACACTTTTGACAAAAAGGGTTCTTTCTGAATCTTTCGCAAAGCTTAAATGTCTCTTTTGAGAGAAGGAAATCTGCCTGGACAGAGAGAAATCATTTTTTGTCAAAAGTGTAGGTCTGACACCTCAAAGACGCTTTTCCGTCTCGATTCACGATTTACGATTTACGTTCAACTCCCTTGCTCCCATCCACTCCGGCGCTGTCATGACGGCTATGATCAGCAGCGAAAGGGGTATGCTTACGAA